>Ga0210043_1000182_pt1 | contig 69040 bp, 92 predicted proteins | sample CryGeymet201501t_FD_183990 | JGI IMG/M metagenome (GOLD analysis project Ga0210043, IMG submission 183990) | Groundwater microbial communities from Crystal Geyser aquifers in Utah, USA - Crystal Geyser metaG 2015-01t (SPAdes) (version 2) | ecosystem: Environmental > Aquatic > Deep subsurface >... | reverse complement strand
GGTCGCAGGTGCTGGGCAGCGCAGCATAGGGCCGGTAGCGCGGCCCTATCACCTGTGCTTTGGCCTCACCCGGCACATTTGGCGTGCCACGCAGGACACGTCCCAGCGCGCCTTTGACGTGGCGGGCAACGGGTCTGGTACGCGGCTCTTTGCAGGGCTGACGCAAAACGGCATCACCGTGCCCGCTGCTCTCGGCGCGCGCCTGTCGCTCGTCAAGCAAGCTGAGGGCTTGCCGCCGCCGCCTGCATGGCGCGTTGATGGGGCTACGGTGCAGGTGATCGACCCGGCCTATTTCGGCGGGCGGTTTCAGTGGCAGCACAACACCGACACCGGCCCTATCCTGCGGCTCATGGCGGGGGCGACTGAGCAATTCCGCATCGGGGTCAACGCCGGGCAGATCAGCATCTCAACGGACGGCGGCAGCACATGGGCAGCGGCGTTCATCGCGGCTCCATCGACGGGTGGCAACGTGGCCTTGGCGTGGCAGCGCGCAGGCGGCGACTATCGCATCACTGTGCGGACTGCGGTCGCCAGCCAGACGCGCACGGTGACCATGTCGGGCGGCGCCACCGCGCTCGACCTGTTCGGCGACGGCGTTGGGTCCTGCCCCAATCATCGCGCACAGCATCTCGTGATCTACCGCGATCCGCCCGACAACGCGACGCTCGATGCGCTCGCTCTGCCCATCGGCGGGCACACGCCAAGTGCATCCGAGATCATGGCCGACACCAATTTTCTGACCTTCCCCTACGTCGCGCTTGGCGTCGGCGGGCAGGCAATCTGAGGAGCGCGACATGGCGGAACTGTTTTTCGGCGTCTACACGGGGAACCCCAACGACGCGACTGGCGGGCAGGAAGTGCGCGCCGTCGTGGACGTGGACGACGCGAGCCTGCAATATCTCTTCCTCGCGTGGATGGCTGAAACGGCGCGGCGCTCTAACGGCGTGGCCTTTACCGTGCCGGAATTGGTGGCCCTACCGCCCGAAGATCGGTTGGCCCTGTTTGACCGGATGTTCGGCGGGGTGCTGGCCCGGATGGTCTACGATAACTGCATTCCGAAAGTCCGCGACGCAATGGCGGCGCTCGGCGTGCTCGGTGAGCCGATCACGGCGTTCGGCAACTTCCGCATGGCGGTAAAGGCGCGGTCGTAGTGACCGACCCCGGCACCGCCTATCAGCAACTGCTCCTAGAGCAAACCCGCACTTCTCAAAAGCACACCTGACTTAAACCTAGCACTTCAAGCGCAGCGCGTATAGATTGACCTAAATCTTCAGTTAGATCTGGAACCCACTCGTGCCACGCACCGTCTCGACCTTCCATGCCGACTTCGCCCGCCGCGCGCAGCAGTGGAAGCGGATTCGCGACGCCCTCGAAGGCTCTGACAACGTGAAGGAGCAGGGCGAAGCCTACCTCCCGAGGCCGTCTGGCATGGACCTCGAGATGTTCAAGGCTTACCTGAAGCGAGCGCACTACTTCCCAACGGCGGAGCGCACCCTCCGAGGCTTGTCCGGGCTCGTGTTCCGTCATGCAGCTCAGTTCGAGCTGCCCACGCGGCTCGAGCCGTTGCGCGAGGTCGCGACCACCGATGGCTACTCGCTAGAGGTCCTGGCGGAGCAGGTCACCAACGAGGTTCTGAGCGTCGGACGCTACGGGATCCTGCTCGACTACCCGAGCGAGAACACCACGTCGAACTCGCTCCCCTACCTCGCCACTTACACCGCGGAGAACGTCACCGACTGGAGGGTGCAGTTCATCGAGGGAATGCGCGTTCTCACTCGCGTGGTCCTGCGTGACTCATTCGACTCGGATGACGACGACCAGCAGTCCTCGGAGCAGCGCCTCGAGCTCGTCCTCAACCCGGATGGCAACTACGAGATGCGCAAGTGGCAGGCTGCTGGTGCGACGGCGACCACGAAGGACGACCAGGGGTCCTGGATCCTCAGCAGCACGACGGTGCCCACGGTCAGTGGCAAGCCGCTGAAGCGGATCCCCTTCGTATTCATCAACCCCTACGACCTTCGCCCGGACGTCGAGAAGCCACCCATGCTCGACCTCGTGGACGTGAACCTGTCGCTCTACCGCAACTCGGCCGACTACGAGCACGCCCTGTTCCTAACGTCGCAGCCGACGCCCTGGGTCGCTGGTGCGATCAACGAAGAGCAGAAGCCTACTCATATTGGGTCAGGAGCATTCTGGGTCCTTCCCGAAGGCACGCAGGTCGGGATGCTCGAGTTTCAGGGCGCTGGTATCCAGGCGATGGAACGCGCCATGGAGTCGAAGAAGCAAGAGATGGCGGCCCTCGGTGCGCGCATGATCCACGAGGGTCAGAACCGCAACGAGAGTCAGGAGACCGCTCAGATGCGCGGCCGGTCGGAGCTGTCGCTGCTCACCAACGTGGTCAACATGGTTGAGGCGGGGCTTTACAAGATTCTAACCACGGCCTGCGAGTGGTCTGGGGCGAACGCCGCGGACCTAGATGTGCGGCTGAACCGCGACTGGATCGCTACGAAGATGGACGCCCAGGCGCTGACCGCCCTCGTGAAGGCGTGGCAGTCAGGTGCTATGTCGCACCAGACGCTCTACGAGAACCTTCAGCGCGGTGAGATCGCTCCCGTTGACCGCTCGTTCGAGGACGAGAAGGACATGATCGAGGAGGAGGGTGGCGATCTCGGGATGGGCGTCAACGAGGCGCTCTTGACGGCAGCGAGGCAGACTCCGTCTCCACAGAACGGTGGGGGCGTGACCGTTCCACCCAGCGCTGCCGCAAGAGAGCCGGAAGCGCGCCCGGACGACTCGTAGTTACAGCGGCGCGTCTAAGTTTCCCGTCACTTCGAGAGCGAAGCGTTCGCTGGTGATTGGTCGGCGCGGGTGCCAAGCACCCCATATAAGAGCCACCCACCCGTAGCAATATGCTTGCGTGAGCATCACTCGTCCTCCCTGATCCACGAGTCGCGCAGCGCGCCATCGCCTGCGCGACGAAACCCCTCAGCCTCAAGCTCCTGCTCCATCTCGGCCTGCCACGCCAAAACCCGACGCTCGAGCTCCGACCAGTCGACGCCGACCACCTTCTGCATGATGGACCGCGCCTGCTCCTGAGTCACGTCGGCGAGCTTGCGCGCGTCCTCCGGCGTCATGCGCTGAACGCCAGTGCCATAGCCCTCGGGCCACTTGTTCTTGCGCACCTCGCGGAAGGAGGGCTCGTTGTGGGTGAACCTGCCGGTGACCGTGCCCGGACCCTCGACGGGAGGCAGCTGCTGGCGCTTCCTCCTCGTGTAAATGATCCGAGTGAAGCCGCTTCCAATAGGCATCGCTACCTTGGTCGGGTTCTCCTCGAAGAAGGTCCGCGCGCGCTCGAGCATGTGAGTAGACGCTTCCCACCAGTTCGGCACCGTGATGTAGCCAGCGGTCGCCGTGCGCTGAACGCGCATCTCCAGGTCCTTGGGGTCGATCATGCTTGAGCCTCCCTATCGTGCGCCTCGAGTAGTGCGCGCCTGAGGTTGTCCTGCGGGTAGGACTCGGCGACCGTGCGACCGTAGCGCAAGGCGCCTGCCTTCCCGACGTAGTAGAATGCAGTGCCAGCCTTCGTGAGGACGACGTACTTGCTCGACCTCGAGGCGACCTCACTCCACCCGCGCTTCTTGAGCTGGGCGAGCAGCTTCTCCCGCTGGGTCATCAAGCGTTCTCCACATGAGCGGACATGCCGTTGGCATCGACCGCGTAGATCATGGTCCTGCCGTCGCCCATCTTCTGAGCGTAGGCGCGGGCATCGGCGAGCGACTCGAAGCGCTCGACCGTGCGGTTCGAGCGGACACGACCGCGGGCAGCTGTCCAGTGGTCAGCGTTCGCGATCACGTCCTGCTCGTACTCGGTGCGTGGTGTGGTTCCGATGAAGGCCATCTAGCGTCTCCGTTGATCAGTTGTTGTCTGCGCATCATCGCGCGCGGTCGTGCACCGCATCAAGCGGAATCGGGTCGTTCACCCGAGCCCGCGCTTTCTCGCGCATGACGGCGAGAAGCATCTTGGTATAAGCAACCTCAGACAGCGAAGCCGCTCGCTGGCTCGCGTCGTGAAGGGCAGAAGCCACTCGCCTGAACTGCGCCGGGTGGCACTTGTGCTCGTCGAGGTTACGGATGGCAAGGAGGATGTTAAGCATCAGTTGCTCCTGTTGATCAGATGACGAGGTCGAGGACCCAGCCGAGCTCGAAGGCGAAAGTCATAACGACGCCGAGCAGCACGGCGGGGGTCTTCCAGGTCGTCCCGAGGATCGAGACGACGAGGATGGTGGCGGTCAGCGCGAGGATGAAGATCTGGACGGTCATGTCGGTCTCCGTTGCTAGGACCGCATCATACGGGCGGAGATGGAGCGCCACATTGCGCTCCATCAACCGTGAGGTCACTCGGTCATGAGTTCGGTGAGGTAGGTGTCGTACTCGTCGAGCGAGTCGAAGGTGCGGACGTCGCCGTCAACGTACTCAGTGACTTTCCCATCGTCGAGGAGGGTCACCGCGATGCGGAACGGGTGTAGTTCGGTGTGGGTGAACGCGCAGACGTTCCCGTTCACGGAGAGGTCAGAGACGGAATTGAGGTCGGCGTGGACGCGCGCAATGATGGCGAGGAGTTTGAGCATGACGGGTCTCCGCTGGTTCGGTTGATAGCGACTACAGCTTACAGAAAAGGTGGCGGTCGTCAAGCGACCGCCACCCGAGAGATCAGAACATGCCGCGACCGGACAGCTTCTCGTAGAAGCGCGCCCACGCCTGGCGCTGCATGTCATCCATCAAGTTAGCCATGGCGGAGGTCGACCGCGAGGAGCCCTCTTTCGCGAACCACAGCGTGTTCTTCAAGCACTCGTCCGTCATGTCGGCGACCGACGCGCCGGCGAACCATGCGTCGAGTAGCGACTTCGCGATCTCGTACTCGGCGGCCGCTTCCATGAAGGTGCCGCTCCAGCCGAGAGCGTAGACGGGGCTCTCCGCGAGCTTCGCCTGGTGCGAAGCGATCTTGTCCGCCCAGCCGTCGACTGCGCTCTTCGCCGTGCGCATCGCGTAGTGAGCGCGCTCTTCGTCTTTGTCGCACGGGATCGACCGGAAGTCGAGGTCGGGGTTCATCGCGCGACGGTCGGCGCGCTCTTTGTACTCGGCGACGCGGCGCTCGTTCTCCGCCTTCTGCTCGGCCGCGCGGCGGTTGGCCGAATCGCTGCGCTCGTAGTGCGTCAGGATCGACTCGATCATGGTCGCCTTGCTCGAACGGCCGTCCACCTGGAACAGCTGATCAGCAGTCGCTCGGACCTGCGAGCGGTCCATAGCGTTCAGTTCGGTTTCGGTGTAGCGGGTCATCTCGATCTCCGTTGGTGTGAGGTGTCAGTGCTCAACGCGCAAGCTTGCGCGCCATCTTCTCAATCGCCGCGTCCCGTTCCGGGTTGCGCGCAGCGAACTTCGCAACATGTGCTTCCCACTGTTCGGGCGTCATTGCGCGAACGTCGCGAAGGTTCATCTTGATGCCCATATTTCGCGGCTGCTGCTCGAGGCGCGTCTCGAGGTGGGCGATCCACTGCGTCTGCGTGCTGTTTGTGATGCTGGTCATGCCATGTCCTCCGTTGATACCTCGTAGTCTACGCGCTCCCCGCGAACATGTAAACACCTTTTTTCGCTCATAAGCGAGTTATCCGTTGCCTAGAACCATGGTTGAAGCCTAACCATATGTCGTCGCACGATGAAGTCCTTTCGCTAGACGTGAACCAGGAGCTACCTTGCATGTATGGGCCGAGCCATCCAGTCTCAATCGACCAGCATATCCAGAAGTATCGCATCTCCCCGGATGAGCCGTTCCAGGATATGTGCTTCCGCATCTCGAACACCCTCGCCGACAACGAGGCGCATCGCCGGGACATCTACTTGACACTCCTCCACCAGCTCTTCATGCCCGCGGGGCGCGTGCAGCGTGCCATCGGCGCGCCCATGAGGATCTGCGCCCATAACTGCTTCGTGTCCGGTACCATCGAGGACGACTCAGTGGACATCATGGACAAGGTCAAGGAGGCCTTCCTGACGATGCGGATGGGCGGGGGCATCGGCTACGACTTCTCCACCCTCCGGTGGCGCGGCGCGTTCATCGAGTCGCTGCGCTCGACGGCGTCCGGCGCCGTCTCCTTCATGCACATCTACGACGCTTCCTGCAAGACGGTCCGCTCTGCTGGTGGCCGCCGCGGCGCTCAGATGGCCGTCCTGCGGATCGACCACCCAGACATCGAGGAGTTCATTGACGCGAAGACCACGGCCCTCGCGGACGACGTGATGAAGGTCAACATGCTCCTCGGCATGAAGCGTCAGGAGCTCCTGTCCGAGCTCGCGGAGCTCGAGTCGAAGAAGACCTACGGCCCCGAGCAGGAAGACGCCCTGCTCCGGGCCGTGGCCGAGCAGGAGGCACGCCTCGCGTTCTTCACGGAGCTCGAGCCGTTCATGCTCGACATGTGCGAAAAGGTGTCGATCCAGAACCGCCTATCCGCGTTCAACGTCTCGGTGGCCGTCACCGACGCCTTCATGGAAGCGGTCGAGAACGACTCCGACTTCGACTTGGTATTCAAAGGCGAGGTGGTGCGCACGGTCCGCGCGCGTCCCCTGTGGGACAAGCTGATGGGAGCGACCTGGGACTGGGCAGAACCCGGCGTCCTGTTCATCGACCGGATCAACTCGATGAACAACCTCTACTACTGCGAGTACATCGCGGCCACCAACCCCTGCGGCGAGCAGCCGCTCCCGCCCTATGGCGCCTGCCTTCTCGGCTCCTTTGCCATGCCGAAGTACATCCGCAAGTGGGGCGGATCCTTCCACTTCGACTACGAGGCCTTTAAGGCGGACATCCCCGGCGTCGTCCGCATGATGGACAACGTGATCGACGGGGCGCAGTATCCGCTGCCTCAGCAGGAGCTCGAGGCGAAGAACAAGCGGCGCATGGGTCTCGGCGTCACGGGGATGGCGAATGCCATCGAAGCGACTAGGGCTGAGTACGGCTCCGACGCCTATATCTGGCACCAGGACATGATCCTTCGGGTCCTCGTCAACGAGTGCTACCGCGCCTCGGCGCTGCTCGCGGCCGAGAAGGAGCCGTTCCCGCTCTACGACGCGGAGAAGTTCTTGGCCGGCGGCTTCGTCAACTCAGGAGCCCTCGACGAGGACGTGCTCGACCTGATCCGCAAGCACGGCCTGCGCAATTCGCACCTGACCTCCATCGCGCCCACCGGGACGATCTCGCTCACCGCGGACAATATGTCCTCCGGCATCGAGCCCGTCTTCGCCTACAAGAATGGCCGCGAGATCATCAACGAGGACGGGGTCACCAAGCAGTACGTCGAGATTGACGACTACGGGGTGCGCGAGTTCGGCGTCTACGGGAAGCGAGCGGATGACCTTTCCGTCTTCGACCATGTCCGCGTTTACACGGCGGCCCAGCGCTTCGTCGACTCCTCGATCTCGAAGACCTGCAACGTCGGCGGCGCCGTCGACTACGAGTCCTTCAAGTCCATCTACGTCGAGGCGTGGAAGGCAGGCGCGAAGGGCTGCACCACCTTCAGGATCGACGGGAAGCGGTTCGGGATCATGAAGTCGCTCGACGAGGTGGTCCCGGAACACGAGGAGGAGCAGATCGCTGCTGTTGCGAACGGTGGGGCATGCTTCTATGATCCGAGCACTGGAACCCGCAGCTGTGAGGAGTGACGACATGCCCAAGGGTGGGAAGAAGTAACCTGCAATGGCCGAAGCGCGCGCCACATCCTGGATGGCGCGCGCTTCGATGCGGCTCAACGCATGGCGCGGCGGGAACCCGAACCTGACTCTCTGCGCTGAAATGTATCTCCTCGAACGTCGCTTGATCTGCTTGGTACTAGATGCCATAGTGCTCGCGATCTTTTGGGAACGGGATCACTGCAGGAAACAGTGGAACTCCTATGGCATCGGTGAACGAGCGACTTCTGGACTTTCAGGTAGCACAGCAGATCAAGTGGATCCGCTACGGGAACCGCGAGGCGACTGAGGCGCTCAAGATACTCAATCGCGTGGATGCTCAGCTCAAGGAAGCCCTCCTCGGCGTCGATCTCGAGAACCTCCGGTTCACAGAGGCGAGAGCCGTAGCGCTGAAGGCGCAAGTCGCCGAACTGATCAACGCGACCCACGCGCGCCTCGCCCCGGTCATCTCCGAAAGCGCTCGCGAAGCAACCGTGGTCGCCGCGGAAGCGGAGGCTGCTGCCTTCGCGCGCACGCTGCCTGCGGGCCTCGACGTGACGACGCCCAACCTTGGCGTCCTGCAGACGGCCGCCACCCTCAAGCCCTTCAACGGCGCAGTCCTCGGCGACTGGGTGAACCAGCTCCGCGAGAACGACCTCAAGCGCACCTGGACGACCATCCTAGACGGGATCACGTCGGGCACGACGACCGACGACATCATCCGCACCCTCGTCGGGTCGAGGTCCCTTGGCTACAAGGATGGGGTGCGCGAGGTCACGCGTCGAGGCACAGAGGCGCTCGTTCGGACCTCGATCAACCACGCCACCAACACCGGGCGCCAGATGGTGTGGGAAGCGAACTCGGACATCATCAAGGGCGTCCGCTGGGTTGCGACGCTCGACACGCGAACGACGCCTATCTGCCAGCAGCGGGATGGTCGCGTGGGGCCTGTCACGCTCGACCCCAACTGGAAGGTTCCTGACGGCAGCTTGCCTCTCGATCCGCCTATGGCTCGTCCGCCTGCACATCCTAACTGCCGCTCGACCACCGTCGCTGTCACGAAGTCCTGGCGAGAGCTGGGTTTCGACATGGACGAGATGCCCGTAGGCACTCGTGCGAGCATGGACGGGCAGGTGCCAGGTAACCTAACCTACTTCGACTGGCTGCGTCGCCAGTCGGACGACGTGCAGAAGGATGTGCTTGGTCCCACTCGCTGGCGCATATGGAAGGAGCAAGGGATCACTCCCGACCGGTTCATCAACGATAAAGGTCGCTTGCTTACTCTTGGCCAGCTCAAGTCGAAGATCGGTAAGGAGTTGGACGTACCGACCAAGCCGTTCACTCCCGTCGCGCCCTACTCGACCTACGACAAAACACCAGCCTTCGAGAAGCAGTTGTCTGCAGTCGACTCGTATATTCAGGGCGACGCTACGACACTCAACGGCATCCTGCGTGACGGTTTCGAGGTCAAGAACGAAGAACTCGCCGACATGGGACGAGCTCTCGATGCTCACTTGTCAAATGGAACCTACTTGCAGAAGCCGACGACCTTCTACCGCGCGGTTCATTCTGAGCAGCTGGAAGACATGCTCACTCTCGAACCTGGTGACGTTTACACTGACCGTGGCTTCATGTCAGTGACGCAGTCTAAAAGTGCGCTGGACAAAGCAATCTTACCAGAAATCGAGGACCTTCAGCCTGGCGTGATCAAGATTCGGATGCCTGAAGGTGCCGTTCTTGGTCGTAGGGTCAAGCACTCAACTGGTGCCTTCGCTGACCAGGACGAGTTTATCTTTCCTCGAGGAACGCAACTGCGTGTCGTTTCGGTCAATCGTGACCTCGACGTTCCAGAGATCGTCGTCGAGTACATCACGGAGTCGACCGACGCTTACCGTGCTAGGATGGGAATTGGTCCGACGCGCTTGCTCAATAAAGCTATTCCAGTTGCACCCCTGCCCAAGTTCAACAGAGTAGCCAACCCGGATCTGGCGAAGCTTGAAGATATCCGTTTAACTCAGAAGCTAAACGGCCGCAACATAACACCTGCCGAGATCGACGAGATACTGGAAGCTCGCGTCAAGAAAGCGGACCTCTTCACTCGTCTCGACCGCAGGAACCTGACCAAGATACTAAAGGAAGGGCGCTTCAAGTCGCAGTTTGAAACAGGGAAATCTGCTGGTGCGCTGGCTCCTGAGATGCGTCGTAACGTCGAGCGCAACCTCATGGCACTGGCTGATGACTTGCCCGATGCAAAGCGGCCTATTTATGGCTACATGGCGGACAAAGACGGTTACCAGCTGGCGACCCGCCTTTATGGAGACGTTTCAGTCAAGTTCAAGAAGAAAGCCGTTCAGTCGCGAACTACTTTTACTGTTGGCGACTCACTCGACATGAACCGCTTCGCCGGCGAAGATAACGACTTCATCTCGCGTTATGCTAAAAGCAGCAGCTATCAGTTTAATACTGTTCCTCAACCAATTACTAGTCCCAACTATAGAGCGGTTGGGCGCACCTACGACAACTTAGATGATTATCTGGGAACTTGGGACCCAGACATGCCTTTCGATAATCTCAAGATGGAGTACTGGGAGGTCCAAATCCACAACGGCGCCAGCGTAGATGACATTGAAGAAGTCATCTTCTACGGTGGGTCGCTTGGTGAACAGGGACCTGACAAGACGCTTGCAGAAGCTCTTAGCCGCGCCAACATACCGTGGCGCATCGTCGAAGGAAAATAATGGTGATTGTGGCAGAACGCAGTGATGACGTCTTCCTTTCTGACAAGATCGGAGTCATCAACCTGAAGTCGGGAACGCATACTCCAGCTTCAGTCGAGGCGGCCGCCAAGTTCGGCTATTGGGAGGAAGCCATGACGTCTCCTCGACTTGAAGAAGCTCAAGCCTACGAGCGAAAACATATGGAGAAGTGACATGACCGCTACCAACTTCGACAAGACGACTGAGTGGCTCCTCATCCACGAGGGCGGCTATGTGAACCACCCGAAGGACCCGGGCGGCGCTACCAATCGTGGCGTGACGCAAGCCGTCTATGACGGCTACCGCCGTCGCATGGGCAAGCGCCAGCAGTCGGTGCGCTATATCGAGGACGCCGAGGTCTACGACATCTACCGGACGCAGTACTGGGACAAGGTGTGGGGCGACGAACTGCCGAACGGCCTCGACTACGCCGTCTATGACTTCGCTGTGAACTCAGGCCCATCGCGAGCCATCAAGTTCTTGCAGCGCATCATCGGGGTTACGGACGACGGGGTTATGGGCAACGTGACCTTGGGCAAGATCCGCGAGCTGCAAGCCGAGGGCGGCGAGGTGGGCGAGATCATCGAGCGCCTCTGCACTGACCGGTGGAACTGGATGAAGCGACTCCGCACCTTCGCGACGTTCGGCCGCGGATGGACACGTCGCGTGATGGGCGAGGAGGTCGGCATCCAGGACCGGGATACCGGTGTGATCGACCGCGCCTACCGCATGTGGGCGCAGGCCGAAGTCACCGCCCCGACGCGCGAGGCGCCTGGTCACGCGCTCGAGGGCGACGAGAAGCCCACCGAGAAGGTGCGCGAGGGGTTCAACCTCGACACGCTGGGCAAGGTCGCGGCGGGCGTTGCTCCTGGCGTCGCCACGGCGGCGATCCAGCAGGAGGGCCCGATGCAGTATGCCCTCGCTGCGGTCGTCGTCATGGCGGCCGCGATGGCTGCGGTGGTGTTCTACAAGAAGGTCCTCGCGCCTCAGCGCACCTAACCCTCTACTTGGCGCTTCCCCGTGTCGCCGCTAAGGTGGTGACAACAAGGAGGTGCTTACGGATGACCTCGATGCGCAAGCAGCGGCAACGCGACCGAAACTGGCGACCCCCACCCATCGAAGCACTCACCGAGAAGCAAGCCACCTACCTCAGCGCCCTCAACCGCTTCGACTGCGTCATCTCGACAGGCCCCGCAGGCACCGGCAAGACTTACCTTGCCTGCTCCTGGGCAGCGCAGCAGCTCTTCGACAAGCAGATCCACCAGGTCGTCCTCGCGCGACCCACGGTCGCAGTCGGTCGCACCATGGGCTTCCTACCAGGTGATGCGCGGCGCAAGATGGCCCCGTGGTCGCGCCCGCTGGTCGAGGCCTTCAAGCAGGTGATGTCCGCGAAGAAGTACGAGGACGCGGTGAACGCGGGCCAGATCAAGATCGAGGCGCTCGAGCACATCCGCGGCCTGACCTTCGACTCGAGCATCATGATCCTCGACGAAGCGCAGAACACCACGCCTGGGGAGATGAAGGCTTTCTTGACCAGGATCGGGGACGGTTCCTGCGTCGTGCTGTGCGGTGACGTATCGCAGTCGGATCTCGACCACAGAGACAACGGTCTCTCTTGGGCGCTCCAGGCATGTGACCGCGGCCTGGTGTCAGACGTCGGCGTGATCCAGTTTACCAGCGCTGACACGGTTCGCTCGGAGCTCTGCCGCATGTGGGGAGAAGCATTCGACCAACTCGAACGGGAAGAGGCGCCCCGAAGGGCGCCCCTACCGCTGACAGGGGCTACTGCCTACTGATCAGAAAGGAAAGTCGTCGTAGGCCTGCGCGTCGAAGTCGGGGTGAACGGTCGGCGACCCCTTGCCTAAGGCGTGTAAACGATCCGTGCCCGTCTCTGCTTCATCGAGGTAGCAGTCCGCATCGTCCTCTGGATGACGCTGAGCTGGTCCCTGTCAACACCTTTTTCTCCATATAACTCGCTTATAGCGAACCAAGTTTACCGCTTGCATTGAGGTAGCGTGTCGCTCTAGGTTCGCCGGGACCAACATGCTCGAGTGCCTCGAGGATGGTCTAGGCGGAGCCGAAAGAAGGAACTCACATGCCCGACGAAACCCAGAACCCAGGCGGTGCAGAAGCCGGCGCGGGCGGTCAGATCGACCCGAGCGCACCGGCGATCAAGTCGCTCATCGACAAGGCCGTGAAGGAGGCGACCTCCGGACTGGCTGCGAACCGCGACGAGATTCTGACGGAGAAGAAAACGCTCCAGCAGAAAATCGAAGAGATGTCCAAAACGTGGGAGGGTCTCGACCCTCAGGCGGTGCGGACGATCATGTCGCGGCTCGAGAATGACGAGGAAGCGAAGCTCCTCGCCGAAGGCAAGACGGACGCGGTCATCGAGCGACGCACGGAACGGCTGAAGGCCGATCACCAGAAGCAGCTCGAGAAGGCCGAGCAGTCCCGCATGACGCTCCAGGAGCAGCTCGAGGCGGCTCAGGGGCAGGTCAAGAAGCTGATGGTGGAGGGGTCCCTTCGCCAGGCCGCTGCGGAGCTGGGTGTCGTTCCTTCGGCCATCGAGGACGCGCTATTCCGCGCCATGGGTGTCTTCACCGTTCGCGAGGACGGGAAGCTGGTGGCGGAGGAAGGTGGTTCGACCGTCTACGGCAAGGACGGCAAGAACCCGATGACTCCGGCCGAGTGGCTCGAGACCATGAAGGAGAAGGCGCCGCACTGGTTCCCTGCTCCCTCTGGTGGCGGCGCCGCAGGCGGTCCCGGCGGGCGGGGTGGTTCCCATACCATCACCCGCGAGCAGGCGCGGGACGTGCAGACCTACCGGGCGGCGAAGGCCGCGGCCCAGAAGGCCGGCGCGACCCTCCAGATCGTGGGCTGACCTCGAACCGCCGCGCGTGAGCGTGGCATCACATGATGAAGCGCTCACGCGCATAGGAAAGGACCACGGCAATGGCCAACACTCTTGGCAACTACAACCCGGAGTTCTACGCTCAGGAGGCACTCGAGCAGCTCTTCAAGGCGCTCGGGATGGCCGGTCGCGTTCATCGCGGCGCGGAGCAGGAGCGGAACGCTGCGGGCAACCAGAAGGGTGACGTGATCAACCTCAAGCGGCCGACGAAGTTCGCCGCTGCGGAGCACGTCGCTGGCGTCGGCACCACGGCTCAGGACGTGGTCGGCGAGAATGTCTCGATCACCTTGAATAACCACCAGGAGGTCAAGTACAAGCTCACCGACCGGGAGCTCGCCTACACCACCGAGCAGATCATCAACGACCACATCCGCCCGGCGGCCTATGCCCTCGCGGACAAGATCGACCAGGATCTGCACGCCCTCGGCGCGCGCGTCGGCCCCAAGGCTTTCGTGTCGGGCACCGTCAACTCGGGCTTCATCACCGGCCCTCGCCGCATTCTGCGGAACAACGAGGTCCCGATGGATCCGGGCATGATCCACTACCTGGTGGACGCTGGGATGGAGGCCGCGTTCCTCGACCTCGGCATCTTTCACGAGGCGCGGATCACCGGTGAGGGGGTGAACCAGGCGGCGCTCATGAACGGCTCGCTCGGCCAGCGTTTCGGTGTCGAAGTCTTCGCGACTCAGAACGCTGACGTGTCGGTCTCGGCGCTGTCGTCCTCGGCGACCGCTTCGGCAGCCACCGGCGACGTGGTCGGTGCGGTGGTCGGTGCGACCGCGGCGAACGCGAACCAGCTGTCCCTCGACGGCTTGACCCTCACGGAGACGTTCCAGATCGGTGACACCTTCACCATCGCGGACGATCCGACGGTCTACACGCTGACCGCCAACACCACGCTGGCGGCCGGTGCGGGCACGTTTACCTTCTACCCGGCGCTTCGCCGCAACACGGCGGACAACGCGGTGGTGACGTTCAACCTCCTGAACGCCATCGAGGAGTCAGCGCACCTTCGGAACCTCATGTTCCACCGGCACGCCTTCGCCCTCGCGTTCGCCCCGCTCCCGATGACCGGCGACGGTCGCGGTGCGGAGATGGCGACCGTCACCGATGCGATCTCGGGCCTGTCTGTTCGGGCTCGCATGTGGTACGAGGGCGCGACGGGCACCAACTACGTCGCTCTGGACGCCCTCTACGGCACTCAGGTCCTCGACCCGATGCTGGCCGTCCAGGTCAAGCGCGCCCCGACCGTCGCGCCGGTCTGATCCACTGACACCTAGCCGGGCTTTCGGGCCCGGCTTCACCACTTCAACGAGGACCCAACCATGACTATGATCCCCGTCTCCAAGAATGGCAAGTTTTTTGGCTACGCCGACGAGAAGCAGATCGCCACCCATCCCTCCCTCGAGGTCTTCGACGAAGCGAAGGCCCAGGCCATCGAGGCGAAAGCCAAGGTCGAGGTCGCAAAGGTGGAAGCCGCTGACGCGCAGGCGAAGACCGACGCCGCAGCCAACCAGGGCGGCGCCGACGCGGCGGCCGTCAAGAAGGGCCCCGCGAAGAGCTGATGCTCAACGAGGTCGGAATCGACATGCAGACGGTGATCGGGTGGGCACTTGCCCTCCTGATCCCGACCCTGCTTTACATCGGGCGCACCATGAACGCCACGATGGCGGAGCTGCGCGACACCATCCAGCACCTCGACAGGCGACTGGATGAAACTGACCGTCGCGTTGTCCGTGTCGAAGCACTGACCGAGGAGCGCCGCAGCCAGCGCTCAGAGGACAGGATAGAGACGCGTGAGGATCTCTCATCGCTGCGCGACGTTCTGAAGCACCTCGCCGACCGCATGGACCACTGGTTTTCCACTCCGAGGTAGCCATGCGCCGGGTGTCAGACGAGGACGCTGCTCAAGCATACCTCAGGCACTGCGGCTCAATTCGTGCGGCGGCAAAAGCGCTCGGCATGTCGAGGCGCACCGTCAAGCGGCGCCTCGAGTACACGAAAAGCCCATCCGCTTGGTCTCACTCCATCACCGTGACCTACCGCAACGGGAAGCGCGCGATCATTACCTTCTACGCGAGCAAGTGGCGCGCGACACCTTAGCGACCGTATAACTCGCTTATATGGTGACCCCTTCAGGTGTTGCGCGAAAACCCACAACACCTTAGGGTTAACACGATGAAGGGACGGAGATCATGGCGCTCACCATCGGCACGGACGCTTACTGGGACCTGACCTCGATCCGCGACTACTGGGCGGCTCGAGGCAATACCGCGTGGGCGGCAGGAACGCTCCCGGACGCGACGGCCGAGCCCCTCGTGCGCCTAGCCACCGACTACATCGACCGCAAGTATGACTTCCTGGGCATCCCGACGACGGGCACCCAGCGGCTGAAGTGGCCCCGCAAGGACGTGGAGATCGACGGCTACGAGATCGACCAGGACACTATCCCCTGGCAGGTCGAGGAGGCGACTGCGCTCGTCGCGGACCTTCTGCGCCAGGGCACCTTCGACGCACTCGGCGTCCTGGGCGCCACCGATGGTGCCATCTCGATGGAAAAGGTGGACGTGATCACCGTCCAGTACGACACGCAGCGGCGACTGCTCGCAGGTTCCGTTCCGTCGCACGTCATCCAGCTTCTTCGTCCGCTCCTGCGGTCGGTCGGTGGAGGGAGCCTGTTGCGCGCATGAGCACCTTCTACTCCAACCTGCGTGACGGCACGGCCGCGAACCTGATCCAGCAGTTTGGTCGGGAGGCGGTCCTGCGCAAGGCCGCGGACACCTACTCACCTTCGCTTGGTCGCGTCGTGTCTGTGGCGAGTAGTACACCTATCCGCGTGGTCCAGCTGCCTCGTGCGAACGGTCAGCCCATGCCCGAGTTCGCGCCGGAGCTTGTCGCGTTGTTCGACCAAGTCATCTTGATCTCCGCGAAGGAGACGGCCACCGCTGGCGTCGAACCGAAGCCCTCGGACGAGATCATCATCGGTGGCGAGACGCTGCGCGTCCTGGGCGTCGCCCCTATTGCACCCTCCGGCATCGCCGTCATCTACAAGGCGGGAGTCGCGGGTGGGGAGGCGCCGTGATGCCCAGGGGTAAGTCAGCACGCGAGTTCGCGATTGACCTCCGCAAGTTCGGCGAGGTCACGGACGAGCAAGCGTCCATCATCTTCCGCAAGATCGCGCTGGAGCTCGATCAGCGGGTGGTGATGTCCACGCCGGTGGACGTCGGTCGCGCACGAGGCAACTGGTTTCCTTCGATCAACACGCCGGCCACGGGCACGACGGACACCGCGGATCCCTCGGGGTCAGCCACCCTCGCTGCCATCGCGGCCACCGTGAACGGGGCGGAGCTCGGTGACACCATCTGGCTCACCAACAACCTGCCCTATATCCTTCCGCTTGAGAACGGGCATTCCAAGCAGGCACCGCAGGGCATGGTGGACATCAACCTCGAGGCAGTCGCTGACTTCTACGGTGGGAGGATCGAGCGGTGAGTTTCGAGGCGCAGCACAACGCGATCCGCGCGCGGTTTGCGGCCCAGTGGGGAACGACGACTCCAGTGGCTTGGCCCAACGTCAAGTTCACGCCGGGCAACGAATTGGCTTGGGTGCGCTTCACGGTCGCCGACGCCTCGGGACGGCAGGCGTCCATGGGGCAGCCGGATGAGAATCTGCATCGCTACACCGGCTTGGTGACGGTGCAGATCTTCACCAAGCTCGGGACGGGCGACGAGCGCGCCCTCGAGCTAGCCGATCTGGCCACGGGCATCTTCCGTGGTTGGAGAGACGCCTCGTCGGGAGTTCGCTTCCGTCAGGCGCCCTACGTCCGAACGGTGCCCGGGCCTCAAGAGAAATGGCACCAACTCAACGTGCTGGCCCCGTTCGAGCGGGACAGCTTTCAGTAGAAGGAGGGCCCCATGGCTTTCGGTACTTCCAACCGCGTCGCACTCCGCCAGGTGGCCGAGACTGTCTGGGGCGAGACGCCGGCCACCCCGACGCTCACTCCGGTGCGCTTTACCGGTGAGTCGCTCAACTACAATGCCGACTTCGTGACCTCGCAGGAGATCCGGTCGGATCGCATGACCCCGGACATCATCCAGGTGTCCTCGCTGGCGTCCGGTGACATCCAGGGCGAGTGGTCCTATGGGTCCTATGACGACTTCATCCAGGCCGCCATGTTCGGCACCTGGACGACGACGGGCTCAGTGCTGGGTCCCGCGATCACCATCGCCGTCGTGAAGACGGTGGGCACGCCCAGCACCTACGCGTTGACGGACTCAGGCAGCGGCCTCGCCGCCAACTCCTGGGTCGTCGGCCAGTTAGTGAAGGTCGAGGGGTTCACGACGGCGGGCACCTTCTACGCCGAGATCACGGGCATCGCCGCAGGCACCCTGGACATCGCTCCGCTCACCGACGTGGCGAGCGAGTCGGCCGGCGACTCCGTGACCATCACTCCCATGAACTTCATCCGCAACGGGACGACGAAGCGCTCCTTCACGATCCAGAAGGCCTTCCTCGATCTCGACACGCCGGAGTTCTGGAACTTCACCGGGTGCCGCATTGGCTCCTGGAACCTCGAGCTGGCGACTGGGTCGATCCTCAACACGTCGTTCTCCGTCATGGCGTCCGACGCGCAGATGACCGAGTCGCAGATTGCCGGTGCGACCGTCGGTGCTGCCTCGACGACGGGGGTCCTCAACGCGGTGGACAACATTGCAGCGATCTCCTTCGACGGCGACCCGGGCGGGGCGACCTACTACTTCAACTCGCTGACCATCAACCTCGACAACTCGCTGCGTGGTCAGCAGGCGGTCGGGACGCTGGGTCTGATCGGCGTGGAAGCGGGTCGCATCTCCCTCACCGGAGCCATCGAGCTCTACTTCGAGAACTCGTCCCTGTTTGACAAGTTCCGCTCGGCGTCGTCGTTCTCCCTGAGCTTCCTCGCGCAGGACGCTGCAGGGAATGTCTACATCGTGTCCATTCCCAAGGCGAAGTACACCCAGATGGAAATTGTTGCGGGTGGACTCGATCAGGACATCTTTGCGTCCGCTCAATTCGAGGCTATCATCAACGATGCCGGGACGCACCAGTACCAGATCAGCCGCCTGGCCGCGTAAGGAGCCACTATGACCAACCTCAAGTTCGACATCCGCGACTTCAAGCTCGATCCGGCCGCCAAGAACGAAGGCGTCTGGATCGACCTGGGAGGCGGCGCGCAGTTCAAGCTCGCCTCCTTCGACAACGCGGGGTTCACCGAGGCCTTCCGGAAGAAGGTCAAGCCATATCAGGACCTCGGCCGCAAGGTGCCCGAGGAGGATCAGGTCGAGATCATGTGTCAGTGCATGGCCGACCATATCGTCCTCGGGTGGACCGGCGTCTTTGACGGTGACGACGAACTGCCCTACTCGCGCGATGCGGCCTACCGGCTGCTGAAGGAGCTCGAGTGGATCCGCAACCGCCTGATCCAGGAGGCGCGGACGCTCGAGAACTTCAAGTCGCAGCAGCGGGAGGAGACTGAGGGAAACTGAAAGCCTGCGTCCTGTGGGAGATTAACTACGGGGCGCGGGTTCAGACCCTGCAGAAAATAGCGGAACGCGAGGGAAAGCTGCCTGATTCTCTCGCGTCCCGACCTTCGGTTAGTTACCATGCTGCACCTTACTTCGCTGCTTTCAAACGACTGCACTCCTCGCGTATGATCGGACCCAACGGATCTCCGTGCGGGATCAGCGTTAGCGAGATCGAGGCCTATGCCAACTTGCTCGAGTTCGACACGATCCAGGACCGACTCGACCTGTTGACCTATGTCAAGTTCTGCGACGCCGTCTGGCTCGAGGAGATGGAGAAGCGGAGGCCGAAGAAACGTGACAACGCAAGAAAGCACGCTCCGCGTAGGCGTTGACTCCCGACCGATGGTCGATGGGGCACGCCGCGGTAAGCGTGCCCTTGCCGACCTGTCCGATTCCGCCCGTGCGACCGAAGCCCATTTCGGTCAGCTCCAGGGAGCCGTAAACCCACTGCGAGTGGCTTTCTCGGCCCTTTCTGCTATCGGTGTCGGTGCCTTCTTCACCAGCGCGCTGCGTGCTTCGAGTGCGTTCGAGACGGCCCTCACTGAGGTCTCGACCCTGGTTGATGAGACTACTTTCGATCTCGACCGACTGTCTAACGCGCTCGAGCGTCAGGCAATCCTGTTCGGCTCCCAGGCGCCGCAGCAGGCGGCCGCTGCCTACCAGATCATCTCCGCAGGTGCGGGGTCGGCGGCCGAGGCCATCGAGACGCTGGACGCTGCGAACCGTCTCGCCATTGGTGGTGTCACCGACGTGGCGACCGCCGCGGACGGCCTGACCACGATCCTCAACGCCTACGGTGACCGAGTCGATTCCGCCGCTCAGGTGTCTGACGTTCTCTTTGTTGGGATGCGTGCAGGCAAGACGACCATCGAGGAGCTGTTCAACACTCTCGGTCGCGTCGTGCCTCTTGCGGCGTCCGCGGGGGTCTCGTTTGAGGAGCTGGTCGCGTCGGTGTCCGCACTCACGACGGGCGGTATCTCGACCGCGGAAGCCGTGACCGGCGTCCGCGCAGTCCTCGCTGCTGTGTCGAAGCCCACAGTCGAAGCGGCTGAGGTCGCCGAGCGCCTTGGGATCAACTTCACCGCCGCTGGCCTCGAGGCGCAGGGGTTCGCTGCGTTCCTGCAGGAGGTGGTCACCGCGACGGGCGGATCCACCGCGGAGATCTCGCAGCTCTTCGGTGGTGTCGAAGCGCTGGTGCCGATCCTCGCACTGTCCGGTGAGGCCGGGGAGAGCTTCACGGAGATCCTCGAGCAGATGGAGGACTCGACGGGCGCCACGGCGGACGCGTTCCTCAAGATGACCAACACCTTCGAGTTCCAGTCGGCGAGGGTGCGTGAGGTCGTGGCGGCGTCCATGCGTGCCATCGGTGACGTGATGAAGGCGGTCCTGACCCCGGTCATGCGCCTCGTCGCGGATAACTTCGAGGAGCTGACCAGGTTCGCTACCGTCTTCGCGTCGGGCATCACGCTGGCGGTCCTGCCCGCTGTTCTGTCCCTCGTGCCCGCGGCAGCTTCCGCCACGGCGGGCTTCGTCGCGATGGCGGCGGCCTTCGCTGTCACGCCGTTCGGCCTCGCCCTTGCGACCGTCACGGCCCTGTCCCTCGCGGTCGCCGCCTTCGGGGACACGACCATCGAGGTGGCGGACGAGCAGTTCACCATCTGGGAGGGCGTTCGGGTCGCCGTCTCGACGGTGTGGGACGCCATCAAGCTCGGGGTCGAGATCGCGCGTGACACCTTCCGCGACGTGACCGGCTTCGTGCAGACCTTCTTCACGTCCGCGGTCGAGTGGATCTCTGGGTTCACGTCGAATTGGAGCGAGTCGCTCGCGGCAGTCGGGCAGTTCATCCGGGATGGGATCAACTCCTACATCGGGCTCTGGGTCGGGTTCCTGAGCTCGATCCGCCCGGTCATCACCGAAGGTATCCCCAACCTGTTCAAGCTGGCGATGGCGTCTTCTTACAACCTGGTCCTGGCAGGTCTGCAGAACATCATCAACGCGGTGACTCGCGGCCTCGGTTCGCTCGGTGACGCGCTCGACTACATCCCAGGCATCGAGGGCGTGGGTGACTCGATCCGCGAGTCGCTCGACTTCGACCTCACGGACCTCCAGCAGGACACGGAGGAGTTCCGCGCGGCCCTCGACGGCGTGGGCGACGCTGTGTCTGAGAACTTCGCCGACTCGATGGCGCGCGACTACGTCGGGGAGCTGGGCGAGGCGGTGGGTGGCGTCACGGCAGCCCTGCGCGACGAGTTCCTGGGGCGCATCCGCGAGGCGCGCGAGGTCACCGACGAGTTCGGCGAGGCGGCCGGGGACGCTGCCGTATCCGCGGAGACGCTGACCGATCCCATCCGCGCCATCGAGACGGACGCGCGCGCTGCCGCGGCCGCCATGAAAAAGCTGACCGACGCGCAGCGCGAGTTCGTGGACAACTTGTCTGAAGAGTACGAGCGCGTCCGCGAAGAGAACGGCGGGGCTGTCGAGTCAGTCCAGCACTGGTATGACCGGACGCGCGACCGTATCAAAGAGCTTGGTCTTGATTGGGCTGACTACGCCGACAAGGTTGAGTACATCTTCAACGAGCAGCTCGAGGACGCCTACCGCAAGGACCTAGACGCTGCGACCGACTGGCGGTCGGGTCTCGAGCGTGCCATGCTGGACATCGGCGACTCGGTCGCGCAGACTGAAGCGGACCTCATGGAGGGCGCGTTCAACTCCGCCTTCAACAACATGGCGGGCGCGCTGTCTGACTTCGTCCTGACGGGCAAGCTGGACTTCAAGTCGCTGGCCCAGTCGATCATTGCGGACATCGTGCAGATGACCACGCGGATGCTCTTGTTCAGCGCGATCTCGTCCTTCTTGCCGGGCTTCGGGATGGCGGAGGGCGGGATGGTCACGGGCTTCGCTTCGGGAGGCTTCGTGTCGGGTCCTGGCGGGCCGACGTCTGACTCCGTCCCGGCGATGCTGTCCAATGGTGAGTTCGTCGTGAACTCTGCCGCGACGCGCGACTTCCTGCCGCTCCTGTCCGCGATCAACAACGGGGACGTCCAGCGCATGTCGCTCGGTGGGCGTGTAAACGGGATGCCAGACAGCGTCTCCGATGGTGAGGGAGGCGGCGCGCCCATGGTGAACGTGACCATTCAGACGCGCGACGCGGAGAGCTTCCGTCAGTCGCGCGGACAGGTTGCCGCGGACATCGCGCGGGCGGTCGCCTTCGGTCAGAGGAGCATGTGATGGCGTTCCACGAGGTGCGACTGCCCACCCACGTCTCGCGCGGTGCACGAGGCGGTCCCGAGCGTCGCGTGCAGGTCGTCGAGCTTTCCTCGGGCTTCGAGGAGCGCAACGCGCGGTGGGCGAAGTCCCGTCGCCGCTACGACGTTGGATTCGGGATCCGCACCGCGGACGACCTCGCCGAGGTGATCACTTTCTGGGAAGCCCGCTCAGGCCCGCTGCACGGGTTCCGCTTCAAGGACTGGTCTGACTTCAAGAGCTGCGCGCCTTCGGGCACCCCGTCCGCGACTGACCAGGTGATCGGGACCGGCGACAACACCGAAGACACCTTCCAGCTGGTGAAGACCTACGTCTCTAGCTCGCAGTCCTACGAGCGCGAGATCAAGAAGGTGGTCAGCGGTACGGTCCTGATCTCGTTTGACTCGGTCCCGCAGCCGAGTGGCTGGACGGTGGACAACAATATGGGGCGGGTCACGTTCACGTCGCCCCCGGGCACTGGCGTCGTCATCCGCGCCGGGTTCGAGTTCGACACGCCGGTGCGTTTCGAGAACAACCAGATCGACACGACGCTCGACTGGGAGCAGGTTGGCTCGATCCCGTCCATTCCACTCGTGGAGCTCCGACTGTGAAGACTATCCCCGCTGCGCTTCAAGCACACCTCGACACAGGCACGACGACCATGGCGTGGTGCTGGCGCATCACGCGCAAGGACGGCGAGGTCTTTGGGTTCACGGATCACGATCTGCCGCTCACCTTCGACGGGACCACGTTCGAGCCGGGAACGGCCCTAACGGCGTCCGACATGAGGACGACGGCGGACATGGCGGTCGACTCGCAGGACGCTGAGGGTGCGATCTCGTCCGAGTCGATCACCGAGACGGACATCCAGGATGGCCTGTGGGACAACGCGCTGGTCGAGTCCTGGCGGGTCAACTGGCAGGACGTGTCTGAGCGTTTGCTCATGCGCAAGGGCGCCCTCGGGCAGGTGCGTCGTGGCAAGACCGTCTTCGTCACGGAGGTCCGGTCGCTTGCGCATCTGCTGGGTCAGACGCTGGGGAGATCGTTCCAGCCCTATTGCGACGCCAAGCTGGGCGACTCCCGGTGCAAGGTCAATCTCTCCGCGGCAGCGTTCAACGCGTCCGGCTCCGTCGCGACTGTGCAGCGCGACCGTGCCTTCCTGACGGGAGCACTCGGGTCCTTCGACGAGGAGTTCTTCGCCTTCGGCACCATCACCTGGACGTCGGGAGCGAACAGTGGGCGCACGGCGGAGGTGGAGTCGTCGCGCACCGATAGCGGTCAGACGCGCGTGACGCTCCTCGAGGTCCCGATCCTGCCGATCCAGGCGGGTGACACATTCACGATCCGCGCCGGGTGCGACAAGACGGCGGGGACCTGCAAGGCGAAGTTCTCGAACCTGGCGAACTTTCGCGGCTTCCCCCACATCCCGGGCAACGATACCGTCTTCCGCTACGCCGTTCCCGGACAGGGAGGTTCGGGGGACCCGCTGTGAACGCTGCCGATCCTCAGCAGGTTGTCCTCGCCGCGCGTTCCTGGCTCGGAACGCCTTACCACAACCAGGCCTCGGTCAAAGGTGTCGGCTGCGACTGCCTGGGCCTCGTGCGAGGAGTGTGGCGCGAGGTCGTGGGCGTCGAGGCACACAAGATCCCGCCCTACACGCCTGACTGGGGCGAGACGGGCACGCGCGAGATCATCGCGGAGGAAAGCAGGAGGTGGCTGATCGAGATCTCGCCGCGCGAAGCAACGATGGGTGACGTCCTGGTCTTTAGGGTGTGGCCTCGTGGCATTGCGAAGCACATGGGCATCTTGACATCGCATTCCACTTTCATTCACGCCTACAACCGTCTAGGCTGCATCGAGCAAGAACTGGGTTACTGGCGGCGAAAGGTCGCCTTCGCATTCCGCTACCCGGCACGCGAGGAGGGTTGACATGGCGACGATTGCCCTCGCCGCGGCAGGATACGCGGTAGGTGGTGCCATTGGCGGGACCGTTCTGGGCGTCGCGGCCGCGACCTTCGGTTTGGCGGTCGGTGCAACCATCGGCGGTGCCATCGACTCCCGCCTCCTCGCTCCGAAGGCGCCGAACCAGCGCATCGAGGGCCCCCGCCTCGACTCCCTTCGTGTCGTGCAGTCAGCGGAAGGAGCCATCCTGCCGCGCATCTATGGTCGGATGCGCGCGGGTGGAACCATCATCTGGGCGACCGACTTCCGCGAGCAGGTGAACACCGAGACGTCCGGGGGCGGAGGAAAAGGTGGCGGTGGTGGCGGTAAGGTCACCACCACGGAGTACCTCTATTTCGTGTCCTTCGCGCTCGCCATCTGTGAGGGCCCTATCAGTGGGATCGGGCGCATCTGGGCGGACGGTGACCTCCTCGACCTCGAGGGCGTGACGTGGCGGTGGTACTCGGGCAGCGAGACCCAGACAGCGGACCCGTTCATCGAGGGCAAGATGGGCGCAGGCAACGCCCCCGCCTATCGCGGCACGGCCTACGTCGTCTTTGAAGAGCTGCCTGTCGCCAACTTTGGCAACCGCATCCCTCAGATCTCGGTCGAGGTGTTCCGTCCGATTGACGAAGCAGACACCGCGGAAGGCCTTGTCACCGGCGTGAACCTGATCCCGGCCACCGGCGAGTTCGCTTACTCGACGCAGGAGGTCCACGCGCTCCTGGGCGAAGGCGTGTCGAAGACGGAGAACGCGCACACTCCCACGGGCAACTCGGACGTGGTCGAGTCGCTCGGCCGTCTCGAGGCGTCGGCGCCCAACCTCGAAGTGGTGTCGCTCGTCGTGTCATGGTTCGGTGACGACCTGCGCGCGGGTGAGTGCACCATCCAGCCCTACGTCGAGACCTCGAACAAGAACACGGAGCCGCTGACCTGGTCGGTGAACGGTGTCGACCGGTCGTCCGCCACCGTCGTGTCCTTCGACGCTTTCGGCAATCCGGTGTTCGGTGGCACCCCGTCCGACAACACCGTGGTCGAGCTGATCCAGGCGATCAAGGCTCGCGGGTGGAAGATCGTGTTCTACCCGTTCATCCTCATGGACGTTCCTCCTGGAAACACGCTGCCGAACCCCTACTCCGACAACGCAGCGGACGTGGGGCAGGACGTGTTCCCGTGGCGTGGCCACATCACCTGCTCACCGGCCGCTGGGTTTGCGGGCACCGTGGACAAGACGGCCGCTGCCGCGACGCAGGTGGACGCTTTCTTCGGTGTGGCGACGGCGGCCCAGTTCTCTGTGTCGGGCACCACCGTCTCCTACACGGGCCCAGCCACTGAGTGGGGCTACCGCCACATGGTGCTCCACTACGCGCATCTGTGCAACGCCGCGGGCGGCGTGGATGACTTCGTGATCGGGACGGAGCTGCGTGGTCTCACCTGGGTTCGCTCGAGCGCCTCGAACTACCCGGCAGTGGCCAAACTCAAGACGCTCGCCGGGGACGTCAAGGGCATCGTGGGCGGAGGAACTCGCGTCGGCTACGCTGCCGACTGGTCGGAGTACTTCGGTCACCAGCCGACCGATGGGACGGGTGACGTCTACTTCCACCTCGATGACTTGTGGTCGGACCCGGACATCGACTTCATCGGGATCGACAACTACATGCCGCTGTCTGACTGGCGGGATGGTCATGAGCATCTCGATGCACAAGAAGGGTGGTCGTCAATTTACTCGCGTGACTACCTCATGAGCAACATCCGGGGCGGTGAGGGCTACGACTTTTTCTATGCTTCGGAAGCCGACCGTGAGAGCCAGACTCGGACGCCGATCACCGATGGCACGGCAGGCAAACTGTGGGTCTTTCGCTACAAGGATCTGCGGAACTGGTGGTCTAACCAGCACTTCAATCGCCCTGGAGGCACAGAGTCACTCACACCTACCTCGTGGGTGCCTGAGTCAAAACCAGTCGTGTTCACTGAGATTGGGTGCCCAGCGATTGATCGAGGCACGAACCAGCCGAACGTCTTCTTCGACCAGAAGTCCTCCGAGTCCTTCGTCCCCTACTTCTCGCGTGGGTGGCGCGACGACGCGATCCAGCGAGCCTACATCGAGGCGACCTTCCTCTACTGGAATGACACCTCGAACAACCCGGCCTCTGGCGTCTACTCGGGCAGGATGCTGGACACCAGTATGTCCTGCGTCTGGACCTGGGACGCGCGGCCCTACCCGTTCTTCCCGGCCTTGTCCGACGTCTGGACGGACGGCGAGAACTATCGCCTCGGTCACTGGCTCGGCGGGCGCCTCGGCTCCGTGGGGCTGGGCGCGCTCGTGCGAGATCTTTGCAGGCAGGCAGGCTTGCAGGACTCGGAGATCGACGTGTCGGAGATGTGGGGCTCTGTCGAGGGCTACACCATCAACGCGCTCGAGTCCGCGCGTGCCTCGATCACCATGCTCGCCGAGCACTTCGGGTTCGACGCGGTCGAGATCGCGGGCAAGATCAAGTTCACGATGCGTGACAAGGCGCGGGTCGCTGTCCTGACCCTCGACGACCTGGTCAGCGAAGGTGACTCCCAGCAGGGCGACTTCTTCGAGCTCACCCGTGAGCAGGAGACGGAACTGCCCCTAACCCTGCGCTGGGCGACGGCTCGCTCGGACGAGGAGTTCGACACTGCCATGGTCGAGGCGCGTCGGTCGACCGTCGACTCCTCACGCATCGAGCAGCAGGGTTTCCCCATCGCGGTCGCTCCCGAGGAGTCGGCGCGTCGCTGCCGTCGCGCACTTCAGGAGATGTGGACGATGCGCGAGAAGCTGGCGTGCTCCGTGCCGCCGTCGCTCCTGCGCCTCGATGCAGGCGACGTGGTTGGGTTCGACTACGACGGTCGCATCCTGAACTACCGTCTGACGTCTGCGGTCGACCGCGGGTCACGCCTCATTGAGGGCGTGCGGCACGACCGGCTCGACTACGACCTCAAGCCGCCCGCGCCCCTGCCCACCAACGTGCAGCGCAAGCGGGACATTGGGCCGCCGCTGATCGAGTTCATGAACCTCCCGCAGCTGGCCGAAGATGCGGAGCCGCGCTTCCCCTACCTTGCCACGTTCTCGGACCCCTGGCCCGGCGAGATGGCCGTGTTCCGGTCGCCGACGACTTCGAACTGGTCGCTCGTCCGCACGTTCGGGCGCCCGGCGTCCATGGGCACCCTGCGGTTCGATTTCTTCTCGGGTCCCACGGGTCGCTGGGACTACGGAAATGTCCTGGGCGTCGCCCTCAAGTCGGGCACCCTCGAGTCGAAGACCGACGAGGCGATCTTCGCCGGCGAGAATGCGCTCGCCATCGAGACGGCTCCGGGTGTCTGGGAGATCGTTCAGGCGGCAGATGTCACCCTCGATGGGCCTGGCTTGTACTCGTGCAGGAAGCTGCTGCGCGGTCAGCGCGGGACGGAATGGGCAATGGGCAACCCGTCCCTTGAGGGCGCGCGTGTCGTCGTCCTGGGACTCGCTGCAATCCCGATCCCGATTGACACCAGGGACATCGGATCGCCCTACAACTGGCGGGTGGGATCGGCAGGCAAGCCCGTGACCTCGACCGTTTACACGCAGGAGTCTTTCACCCCAGAAGGTCGCGGGTTGATCCCGTTCTCAGTCGAGCATGTGGAGCAGCCGTTCAGGCGTCCGCGCACCCCTGGCGACCTCGAGATCAGTTGGAAGCGGCGTGACCGCGCCCTCGCGGCAGACAGCTGGGACGCGGTCGAGATCCCCATGAGCGAAGGCATCGAAGCCTACGAGGTGGACATCATGAACGGCTCAACTGTCTTGAGGACGCTCACGTCTTCAACTACAAGTGTGACCTATACGAGTGCCGACCAGGTGACTGACTGGGGCGCGGATCTTGATTCTGGAGACAGCCTCACCGTCCGCATCTACCAGTTGTCTGCGACGCTTGGACGCGGAACGGTCAAGGAAGAGACACTCGTGTTCTAGGAGAACCGACATGCCTACTGCTCAGTTCGACCTACCTTTCCTGACGGCGTCTCAGGCTCAGAAGCACGTGACGGTGAACGAAGCGCTCCGGGTTCTCGACGCCGTGGCGCAGTTGTCCGTTCTGGATCGCGACCTCACGGTTCCTCCTGTGTCACCGAGTGAAGGCGACCGCTACATCGTGGCGACTGGCGCGACGGGCGCATGGTCTGGATGGGACGGCAATATTGCCGCTTGGTTGGATGGCGCGTGGCTTCGCCTTGTCCCTGTGCCAGGATGGGTCGTCTGGGTCGAGGACGAGTCGGAGCTTGTCGTGCGCAAGGGCGGCGCATGGGAGCAATTCGCCATTGCGTTCGCGCCCAACGGTTCAAGCACCGGCTTGTCCGTCGAAGAGGAGCTGCTTGTCTGCAGCGGTGCATCGGTCACGTCGACCATCGAGATCGCCAACCGAGACATCGTGCTTGGTGTGTCAACGCGCACGGTGACCACTATCACGGGTGCCACATCCTACGACTGCGGCATCGGCGGACAGGCGAGCAAGTTCGGAGGTTCGCTCGGCGTAGCTGCTGGCTCAAGTAACATCGGCGTGGTGGGTCCTGAAGCGTTCTACTCGGACACACCAATCGTCCTCACGGCAAACGGAGGCAATTTCACGGGTGGCGAGGTCAGGATTGCCATTCACTGTCTCCGGTTCACGGGTCCGTCGTCATGATCCTGCTAAAGCCATTCCTGCCCCACATCGCGGGCGCCGCTATCCTCGTCGGCGGCGTCTGGTTCATCGACTACCGTGCCTACAACCGAGGCGTCGAGGACGAGGCGAAGCGTTGGCAAGAACTGGTCCAGGAGGAGTATGTTCGCCAGCTCGAGGCGAACCGCGAGGCACTTCGGGTAGCGCAGGAGGAGATCGAGCGCCTGCGCCAGCAGAAGGAGTCCCTCGATGCTGAAGTTGACCGCCTGGAAGCGGCCGCTGCTGCGGACGTTGACGCTGGTCGCACTTCCCTCCCTTCTCGGAGCGTGCGGCGTCTTAACGAGATCAGGTAGCACGGAGCCGCCGCAACTCGACGCGGTGCCTCCTGCCCTCACTGTCCCATGTGAACGTCCCGTCTTGCTCCCTGACCGCGACCTCACGCAGTCCGAGGTCGAGTCCTTGTGGCTACAAGATCGGGCGGAGCTGATCGAGTGCGGCGATGGGAAAGAGGCGCTCGCTGAGTACTATCGCCGCCGTGATGTGGCTCTTACCGGAGAGCGCCCAGAGAGCTGACAGAGCAACCGGGGTCTCAACTTTCTCCCCGTGCTCGTAGGGATCCAGGCGGAGGCGCGTCTCTGAGGCGTCTGAGCGCGGCGTCAATGAGGACCTCGACATGCTCAGGAACGGCCTGCCTGCCCGTGCGGTAGTTCGACACCGATTGAGGCGTCTTGCGCAGGTGCTTCGCCACGCGCGAATTGCTCCATCCGAGCGCTGTCTGCTTCCGCTTGAACTCGGCAGGGGTCATCACTGTTCCTTCCAGGTCGAGCACTGGCCTATCATAACTCGCTTATATTCCTCGAGCAGAAATTGAGGTTGCTCGGCAGCGCCCCGGTTGCAAAGACGCAGAGCATGACTCACGCGCGAGCGCGCCGCGTGATCGCACAACACGCGCCCCAGTAGTCTCAGACGACCAGAAGAAATAGCGCGGATTCGTTGGTCCTCTGGTGGATTCCCGCGATTGCTCAGCGATTTCCGACTGTTGCCATCCCTCAAGACTTCACCATCTAGTCGGCAAGGGCTTTGGTTTTTTGGTGCGCTGTGCGCAGTTGGAGCCTACGATTGGAGCCTACGATCCTAGTGGAATTTTAGGAGTGAGCATCGCGCCGGCGCGCGTGAAGAGCTGGGGAATGGACACAGCCTTTCTCGAATTGTGCTTGCAGTTCGTCGAGGCGACGGGCTATTCTGGTCCTCAGTCAACGCCCAACGGAGACACGCTGTGCTCATCTGGAACCCCGACGTGACCGTGATCGGTCAGACCCAGTTCGATCTCGACGGCTTCGAGCAGTGGATGCTGCTCAACGGCCTTGCCGATCATCAGACGGCCCACTTCGACTCGCCGCTTCATGCGCTCTGGTCGGACATCACCGACGACTACGCCCTGGAGCGGATGGTCGAGTTCGGTGGCCGTCACTGCTATCGCTCGTGGATGAAGGGGCGCTCCCGCGCCGACTACGTCCGGAACATCATCGAGATGGGCCATGGGTCTGTCCTCGAGCACTCGACCCTCAACCTGGCAATCCAGGGCGTGTCGCGGTCGCTGTCGCACGAGATGGTCCGCCACCGCGTGGGCGTTGCAATCTCGCAGGAGTCGCAGCGCTACGTCGAGGCGTCGGACATCCAGTTCGTCGTCCCGCCCTTGGTCGCGTTCCTGAGCGGCGGACAGTTCTCGACCGAGTCGAGCTTGATCAAGGACTTCGCCTCTGAGTGCGAGGACGCACGCCTGTCCTACTCGCTCCTGCAGGAGCAGCTGGTCGAGCGCGTCAAGGCGCAGTCGCCTGGCGTCAAGTCGCTGACCTTGATCAAGAAGCGGGCGAACGAGGCAGCGCGCGCCTACCTGCCCAACGCGGCGGAGACGCGCCTCCTGTGGACGCCGAACCTGCGCCTCCTGCGTCACTTCCTGTGGCTGCGCGGAGGTGAGGGCGCCGATCTAGAGATCCGCCGCCTTGCGGTCGCCCTCCTGGACGTCGCGCAGCAGCGCGCCCCGACCACGTTCGAGGACATGGCAGTCGCCCAGGGTCTCTACGGCGTCCCGATCATCGTGGCGCGCTCGTGATGGCTCAGGTCCTCGTCGAGAACGCTCACGGCGTCGTCGAGGGCCTCGGCTACGAGGAGTCGAGGTCGCTCGGTGATCGCCTGAACACCGAAGTGGAGTACCAGGGGACGCGGATCAAGTTCGTGCCCACCAAGTACGCCCTCGACCTCCTCGTGGCAGAGCTCGGGCCGAAGGCGTTCCATGCTGGGTGCCGGTTCGCCTGGGCTCACTTCTACAAGAAGAAAGACACCGGTGAGGTCGAGTTCGACTGGGTGACGAAGCCCCTGGATCACCAGCGCGAGTGGTGGTCGAGCATCAAGGACAAGCTCTACTTCGCCCTCGAGTGGGAGATGGGACTCGGCAAGTCGAAGACGATCCTCGACGTCTGCCAGTGGGCCTATGCCCGTGGTGAACTCGATGCGCTGCTGGTCATCACCTTGAAAGACGTCCACGTTAAGTGGGCCGAGGACGAGGTGCCCAAGCACTTCCCGAAAGGCAAGGCGCACGCGGCCTATTGGAACCCGAACAAAGTGGACATGGGCATGTGGTACGGGAAGGACGCGCGGTCGCGGACTTCCATCGTCGACTCGGACCGGTTCGCCGTCGCGACCATCAACTTCGAGTCGGCGCATCGTGCGAAGGGGCTGAAGTTCATCGAGCGGTTCCTGCGGTCGCGCAAGGCGGGACTGGTAATCGACGAGTCCCACAACATTAAGACGCCGAGCGCTGCCATCACCAAGGCGATGCTGAAGGTGGGCAAGCTGGCCGAGCGCAGGTGGATCTGCACCGGGACGATGTCCACAGGCTCGACCCTCGACGCTTGGGCCCAGTACACCTTCCTGGATCCCGCCATCGTTGACCACATGCCGTTCCACGCTTTCAAGGCCGAGTTCGCCATCGAGGAACAGGTCGGGGACAAGACGTTCGAGACCTGGCAGTACGACAAGGCGACGAAGCGGTCGCAGAAAGTAGAGTTGCCCGTCATGACGGTCACCGGGTTCAAGAACGAGGACGTCCTGCGACGGATGCTTGACCCCTATCGGTCGCGCCTCCTGAAGGCTGACTGCCTCGACCTCCCGGCCAAGATCTACCGGATGCGCTCCTTCGAGATGACCGACGCGATGCGCAAGGCTTATGTCTCCATGAGCAAGGAGTTCCTCGCGGAGGCGAACGGTCGCACGATGACTGCCAAGATGGCCATGGTCAAGCTCGTCCGCCTTCAGCAGATCGCCTGCGGATTCTTCACTCCCGACGACGCAGATCCGCTCGCCGAGGAGGTCACGGGTCTGCCCCTCGACGACAAGAACCCGCGCGTCCAGGCGCTCATGCAGGAGCTCGAAGGCGTCGTGGGCTCGGCGATCATCTGGGCCTACTGGCGCTACTCGCTGCGCGAGATCGCGGCGGCCGTCCGCGAGGCCTACGGCGCGTCCTCCGTCGTCGAGTATCACGGCGGTATCCCTGCCGAACAGAAGACGAAGAACCGCCACGTATTCATGGATGGCAAGGCGCGTTTCTTCGTCGCGAATCCGCAGTCAGGTGGAACGGGACTCGACCTTACGGTCGCCCAGGACATGTTCTACTTCAATAACTCCTTCAACTTGGGGCACCGCCTTCAGTCGGAGGATCGCTTTCACCGCATCGGTCAGGAGGGCTCCTCGTGCACCATCACTGACCTCGAGTGCCTCGGCACCATCGACCGTCCCCAGTTGCGCACACTGAAGGAGAAGCGCGACATTGCGTCCTCCGTTTCAGGTGACATCCTGAAGTCGTGGTTGACCGAGGCCGTCTGACACCCTACAATCCCAGCCACTAACGGAGCGGAAACCATGCCCACTGTCTTCATCGTGAACGAACCGGACGAGACCCGCGTGCCTGCGGGCCGCACGTCCTACGACACGTCCACCTCCTCATACTTCGGGGACATCGCCTACATCTTCCTCGCCGATGATCCGCCGCCCGTGCGGGATCGGGACGCCGCGATTGAGCGGGCCCATGAGGTCCTGAAGGACGCGACGCCTCAGGACTTCCTGGTGTGGGCGGGCGGCGACCCCTTCGGCATGATCATCGCCGCCGCGGTCATGTCGGACGTGACCGGTGGTGAGTTCACCTATCTCATGTGGGACCGCATGGCGCGGACCTACGCCCCGGTCCCAGTCAAGCTGTTCGGGGACGTCTATGACCCTGACGACGTGAACGGCGAGGCGGACGAAGCAGCAACCATGAACGGAGTACACCTGGATGACTGACGACCTCGACGAACTGGCCGCCGAAGGCGAGAAGACGGAGACCTCCCTCGAGGAGGTGTCTGCCCTCGCCTACAAGATGCTCGACTTGCAGGCGCAGGTCGCCAAGAAGGAGGCAGAGCTCGCGGAGGCGAAGGAAGCCCTCCGCAAGGTCGAGATGGGCGACCTGCCCGCGGCGCTGAAGGCCGCGCGCATGAAGGAGTTTCAGCTCGAGAACGGGATGACCATCTCCTACAAGGAGGACCTCACCGTGTCTGTGCCGAAGGCGCGGAAGGCCGCGGTCATCGAGAAGATGCGGGAGTGGGGCTATGCCGCTTCCGTGGCGAACGTCCTCACGGTCGACCTGGGCAAAGGCAACGACGACGCGGTGAAGTCGCTCATGGCGACTGCCGAAGAGATGGGCGTCAAGGCGACCGTGTCCGAAGACATCGCGACGGGCACGGTCAAGTCGGCACTCAAGAAGCGCATCGAGGAGGGCAAGTCGGATGACCTGTCGTTCTTCGGGGCGTTCTCGCTCACCAAGGCAACTGTCAAGTAAGGAGAAAACTGACATGGCCGCAAGGAACACTCGTAGCGCCGCGAACAAGGGCGCCGTCGCCAAGAAGGAGGAGGCACAGCTTCCTGCCGAGTTCATGGACGAACTCGCGCTCGCCGGTGAGCAGCACAAGGAGACGATGACCAAGGACGACATGTCCATTCCGTTCATCCAGATCCTGCAGTCTCTGTCGCCGCAGTGCACGAAGGGGAAGGCGGAGTTCATCAAGGGCGCGGAGCCCTCGGACCTGTTCAACACGGTGACGCAGCAGATCTTCAAGACCCGGGACGACGACGACAACTCGCTGGTCGGCATGAAGGTCCTGCCCATCGCCTACAAGCGCTCCTTCATCGAGTGGATCCCCCGCTCGAAGGGCGGCGGCCTGGTCGCCGAGTACACCGTCAAGGAGGGCCTGTCCATCCCGACGAAGCGCAACGACCAGAACGTGGACATCATCCAGGAGGGGTCGCCGTTCGGCACGCCGGGCAACCAGCTGTCCGACACCCACACCCACTTCTGCTTCCAGGTTCACGAGGACGGGACGTGGGAGCCGGTGATCCTCACGATGGCCTCTACCCAGATCAAGCCGTCGAAGGACCTCAACAACCTGGTGTCCAAGATGAAGCTCCCGGACGGCCGCGCCGCTCCGCGCTTCTTTGGCATCTTCTCGGTGACGACGCAGCTCCGCCAGAACGACCAGGGGTCCTGGTACATCTGGAAGTTCGAGAAGGTGGACGACGTGCTGAACGCCGGCCGGATGGACATGTTCCGCGAGGCGAAGCAGTTCGCCGATGGCGTGCAGGCGGGTGAGCACAAGGCCGACCACGCGAAGATGGCGGAGTCGGGCGACGCGAACCCCTCGGTGGATGGTGGGTCGGACGACGGCGATCCGCCGTTCTGATCCCTGCCCGTTTACACGGGCAGCAGGGCGGCGGTAACGTCGCCCTGCCACATGCAACAGTTGACCGGAAAACGAGATGAGTAACGCAAAGCGGTTCGCCGTGCTGTTTCGAGGATTCGAGGGGCGCTATGGCCGCTATGACCTCGCGGGCAGGAAGTCGGAAAAGGGCAAGGAGGAAGGTCGCGCGAGGACCGTGGACTCGGTCATTTCCCTGAAGGACTATGCCAGCCACATTGAGGGAGGGGTGGGGATCGGCGTGATCCCGCTGCTCGAGGACAACACTGTCTACTTCGCCGCCATTGACGTGGACGTCTATGACAAGGACGCGCAGGAAAAAGCAAAGCTCACCCACGGGGAAGTGGCGCGTGCCCTCGCCAGGACGCCGCTGATCGTCACGCGCTCGAAGTCGGGTGGCATCCACATCTGGCTCTTCTCGAAGGAGGGCGTGTCCGCGAAGTCGGCGACCGACTACCTGAAGGTTCAGGCCTCGCTCATTGGCGCAGGTGGCTCTGAGGTGTTCCCGAAGCAGACGGAGCGGTCGTCGTCGGTGGACGTCGGTAACTGGATCAACCTCCCCTACTTCGGCGACTCGCGCAAGGCGGTGGTTCCGAACCAGGTAGGGACGGTCATCGAGATGCAGGAGCTCGACCTCGACCAGTTCCTCGAGGTCGCAGAGCTCGCTGCTGAGGAGGTCACCGAGGGCTACCTTGCCGAGAACACCTCTGCCCTCGACGAGCGAGATCAGCGTGACAAGTCCGGGGAACTGGGTCCCCTCCTCGAGGATGGTCCTCCGTGCCTGCAGACGCTCCTGCATGGCTGGCCCTCACGTCGCGACCTGATCCAGAAGAAGTTCGACCGCGGCGAGATCACCCAGGACCAGTATGAGAAGCAGATGGCGTTCACGGAGCCTCAGTTGGCTGAGGGGTCGAGGAACGACACCTTTTTCCAGGTAGGCATCTACCTCCGCCGGCGCATCAACGCCAACCACGATGATCCGGACGCGAGCTTTGAGAAGGGGAGCAAGAGCTTCGACTCGCTCAAGGAAGGTCTGATCGACATCCAGAACGAGTGGATCCGGAAGACTGGTCGGCATGGCCTTCCCTTTCGGGAATTGGACCTTATCGCCAACCAGGTGGCGAAGGGGAGGTGGGGCTACTCGTGCACCAAGGAGCCGCTCAAGGGGTTCTGCAACAGGCGGCTCTGCCTCAAGCGCAAGTTTGGTGTCGGCCTGTCCGCGAGCGACTCGCCCGAGATCACTGGGTTCACTATCGTGGAGTCTCTGGAGCCTCAGTACTTCTTCAACTACCGGGATCACCGCATCCACATCTCCTCGACCTCGGAGCTGCTCCGCCAGGATCAGTTCGCGACGGCGGTCACCGCTCAAGCGCACTGCATCTGGCCCACGATGCAGCCCAAGAAGTTCGGCGAGATGCTGGACGGGCTCCTGCAGAACGCGGATCGGATCGCGGCGCCGCCTGAGTCGGACACGCTGAGCGCCATCATGATCGGCCTACGCGACTTCGTGAAGGACTCGAGCCAGCCAAAGGGCAAGAACGACGGGGGCATCTTCAACGGCAGGGTCTTGATAACCGAGGACGAAACCGGGGGGTGGTTCCAGCTGAAGGAGTTCCACTCATTTCTGCGTCGTCGCGGCGTGACGGCCGAGCGGTCGGAGGTGTCTCGGGTTTGCCGCGAGCACCTTGGCGTGATGGTGGGCAAGAACACCACCATCGCCAACAAGTCGGTGGCCCCTTACATCGTCAACCTCAAGCACCTTGAGGACATGGTCGCCAACTCGGGCAAGAGTTCCGACGATGGGTAGGCTCAGGCCCACCCTGATCCTCGGCGGGCCTGGGTGCGGCAAGACAACCCGGCTCCTCGAGATCGTGGAGGAGGCACTCGACAAGGGCGTCTCCCCTGATCGGATCGCCTTCGTCGCGTTTACACGCAAAGCGGCCCAAGAGGCACGGTCGCGCATGATGGAGAAGTTTGAGGTCGAGGAGGAGGCAATTCCCTACTTCCGCACCCTGCACTCGTTCGCCTTCTCATTCCTGGACGTCGAGCGGTCGCAGATCGTCGACTCGGTCAAGCTGCGCGCCTACGCGAAGGCGGGAGGCCTCAACCTGTCCTCTGCCTTTGTGGACGAGTTCGGTCAGTCGCATCCCGCGCCCTCGACGGTCGATGACCAGATCCTGTCCGCTTACTCGCTTGCCCGCGTGATGGAGGTAGACCTCGCGGAGACGCTTCCCGCGGACATCGGGTACTCCTATGCGGCGAAGATCGCCGCCGACTACGACGAGTGGAAGGACGAGGCCATGCTCGTCGACTTCACCGACATGATCGAGAAGTTCTGCGCCGAGGCGATTGTCCCGCCGTTCGAGCTCCTCATTGTGGACGAGGCGCAGGACCTTTCTCGCCTGCAGTGGTCCATGGTAGACAAGCTGGTCGAGAACTCGAAGGACGTCTACTTCGCGGGTGACGACGACCAGGCGATCTACGAGTGGGCCGGTGCGGACGTCGAGCGGTTTCTGTCCCTCGATGCTGACCGCGTGATCCTGCCCACGTCCTACCGGCTCAAGCAGGAAGTCTTCTATGCCTGTCAGCGCGTGATCGCTCGCTGCCGCCACCGGTATGAGAAGGACTGGCTGCCTCACGCGACGGGCGGCGAGATCGAGTTCGTCTCGAACCTCGACGCGCTCGACATGTCGAAGGGGACCTGGTACATCCTGTCCCGCACCAACTCGCTCGTGCAGCGCAACCTGACCTGGTTGCGGCGCGTGGGCCTGCCCTACCTCACGCCCACCGCCGATGGCATGAAGTCGTCGGTCGCCGTTGATCCGGCCCGTGCGGTGCTCGTCTACGAGAACCTCAAGCTGGGGCGGCAGTTCAGCGGGAAGGACCTGTCGCTGGTGTGGAGCTACATCCGCCCGAAGCTGCGTCCCGTCGCTGCGCCTGTCTTCGACGACTCTACCGAGTATGGGATTGACGCCCTATGCTCCACCGGATTCGACGCCACCCCGTCGTGGCTCGATGCTCTCCACGTCACGGGTGCCTTGCGCGACTATATCCGGGCCGTTCGAGGACGAGGCGAGAGCCTCACCAAGACGCCGCGCATCACGGCGAGCACCATTCACGCGGTGAAGGGCGGTGAAGCCGACAATGTGGTGGTCGACACCAAGCTGACACCCAACACCTGGCACGCATGGATGGACGGCCAGGCCGACAACGAGACGCGGGTCCTGTTCACCGCCATGTCTCGCGCGAAGAACCGCCTCATCTTCCTCAACTGCAACTCACCGATGAACTACCAGCTGGAAGGACTGATCAGATGACTTGGATCACCACCTACTCGGGAATACGCTTCCCGCTCCTCGAGGCACGCTTGGAGCATGTCGTCCTTGAGGACATTGCGCACTCGCTGTCCATGCAGTGCCGCTATAACGGACACTGCCCGCGCTTCTACTCGGTCGCTGAGCACTCAGTCCTCGTTGCCGAGTGGGTCGAGCGCCGCACGAGCAACCGCCGCCTTGCGCTGGAGGCGCTCATGCACGACGCCTCCGAGGCCTACCTGTGCGACGTGCCCGCACCGCTCAAGCCGCTCCTCGCCAACTACCGCGAGATCGAGATCCAGGTGGAGCGCCTCGTCGCGCGGCGGTTTAACCTGGCCTACCCCTGGCACGAGTTGGCGAAGGAAGCGGACAAGCGGATCATCGTCAACGAGTACAAGGAGCTCTTCGAGCCGACCCACGGCCCGCGCGACTGGGACGCCTTCGAAGGCGTCGAGCCCCTTGACGACTGCAACCTCGTGCTGTTCAATCCCCTTGAGGCGCGCGACGCCTTCCTGGAAACCTTCCACCGCCTCGGAGCTGCATCATGACCTACCGTTCCACGAAGTTCTACCCCGACCTCGGGCCCGTCGCCTATCGGCAGTGGCGCGCGGAATCGCACTGCAACCTGATCCACGGCTACGCCCTGTCCTTCAAGTTCACTTTCGAGGCGGACACGCTCGACGTTCGCAACTGGGTGGTCGACTTCGGCGGCCTCAAGCCCCTGAAGACGATCCTCGAGGACAACTTCGACCACACCCTGCTCGTCGCCGAGGACGATCCACACCTCGACTGGTACCAGGAGGCTCAGCGCCGGGGCATCGCCAAGATCGTTGTCATGCCGCGCCTCGGGTGCGAAGCAGTGGCCGAGATGGTGTTCGAGGTCACGCAGCAGTGGCTCCTGGATGCTGGCTACGGCGACCGCGTCCGCCTCGTCGAGGTCGAGGTGATGGAGCACGCGAAGAACTCGGCGCTCGTCACGGCGTGAGGTGCTCGCAGGAAAGTGGGTGTTGACAGGCACCCGCTTTCCCGCTATGATGCACGGGTAGCAACGGAGACAACTGATGACCACCTACACCTATGAACTGATCCTCGAGAACACCAGCGGCGACGTGTTCCGCAAACCGACCCTGGTTCGCGTCCCCTCATCGGTCGACTTCGGTCGTGCCCGCGTGATGAAGTCGAGGGTCCAAAAGGTCCTCGACTACTTCCTCGAGCGCGACCGCATCGAAGCGGCCCGCGCCTGATCATCAACACAACCAACGGAGGCTACCATGGCACACCAGTTCATCGCCCACGCCGACAAGCCCCGCACCTTTGCCGACCGCAAAGGTGCCCTGCGCGCCCTCGAGCGCGACATGGCAAAGTTCACTGCCCACGCTGACAACCCGGACATCTTCTCGACGGGGACCCAGATCACGAAAACTCCTGACGGGCGCTTCGGCGTCGTCATCTTCTGCGACCTGACCCCATCCGAGGCGAAAGCGAAGGTCGGACCTGAGCTGACTGGCTTCGTGATCCAGGCCGACTACGACGAGAAGCCGGGCACCTCGAAGCGCACTGGCGAGGAGGGCAAGCCGAAGCGTGCCACTGGGCATCGTCGCAACCGCGGCGAGGTCTCGACCACGCCGACCGCGCCGCTGCATCCGTGCCGCGAGGACTCAAAGCAGCAGAAGATCCTCGATCTCTTGGTGCGCGGCGTCACAATGGCAGACCTGCGGCGCGTCTGCGTGAAGCGCGACGGCGAGCCCTGGAGCGACGACTCGATCCGCTCTGCCCTGTACTACGACATGAAGCAGAAGGGCTACGGCGTGCGCACCACTTGGATCGGCGAGTTCCCCATGTACCGCATCGTCCTCCCCGAAGGATATGAGGTGCCCGTGGCCCCTCGCAAGCCGAAGTCCTGAAACTGCGCTTGTGCTCCATGCACTTGCACCCTAGTATGTCTGTCTTGCCCGGCCTCACCAGCCGGGCTCTTTTTGAACCTGTGGTGGCAACCAGGAGGAAAACCACTCATGTCCAAGGCCCTTGTCGTCCTGTCCGGTGGGCAGGATTCTACCACCTGCCTGTTCTGGGCGAAGCAGACCTTCATCGAGGTCCACGCCGTCACCTTCGACTACAACCAGCGCCATCGTCGCGAGATCGACGCCGCGGTGAAGATCGCGGAGCTGGCGGGCGTCAACTCCCATGAGGTGGTCGAACTCGGCCCGATCCTGAAGGGCACCTCGCCCCTCGTGTCGGACGCGCACCTCGAGCAGTACGAGGATGGCAACCTGCCCGGCGGTCTCGAGAAGACCTTCGTGCCGATGCGGAACCAGCTGTTTCTGACCATCGCGGCCAACCGCGCCTACGTCAATCGCTGCCAGAACCTCGTGACGGGTGTCTGCCAGGAGGACTTTGGCGGGTACCCCGACTGCCGCCAGACGTTCATCGACTCCCTTGAGGAGACGGTCAACCTCGGGACATTCACGGGTCAGGACGGTACGCTCGGCGCGTGCAACATCCACACCCCGCTCATGAACCTCACCAAAGCGCAGTCGGTCGACATGGCGCGGCGCTTGCCTGGGTGCTACCACGCCCTCGGCTACTCCCACACCGCCTACGACGGGCAGTATCCGCCCCTCGGGCATGATCACGCGACCGTCCTGCGCGCCCAGGGGTTTGAGGCGGCTGGTGTCCCGGACCCGCTCATTGTCCGCGCAGCATCTGAGCGAAGCATGACGCTTCCCTGGTCCAAGAACTACGACGTTGCGCGCGATGTGTTCCTGAGGACTGTCAATGCGCCGCCGGGTGAATGGTACGGCGATTATGCTTCGCTGATCGAAGACATCCTGAGGGAGCTTGACTGACATGAGTGTCTGGAGCGAAGAGGAGCGCGAGGCGATGATCTCGCGCGTCCTTGAGGCCATCGGTGACGATCCGAACCGAGAAGGTCTTCATGAAACCCCTGCCCGAGTCAGGAAAGCACACGACCACTGGTTCTCCGGCTACGGTCGCGACCCCCGCGAAGTCCTCAAGGTCTTCCAGGACGGTGCCGAGGGTGTAGACGAGATGGTCATCGAGGTGGACATTCCGTTCTACTCGCACTGCGAGCACCATATAGCGCCCTTCTTCGGGTTGGCGTCCGTCGCCTACATCCCGAGTGGGAAGGTCCTTGGCCTGTCCAAGATGAACCGCCTCGTCGATCTGTTCGCGCGGCGGCTCCAGGTGCAGGAGCGCCTCACCAACCAGATCGCGGACGCCCTCGAGGAGCACCTTGAACCGAAAGGCGTCGGCGTCCTCCTGCGCGCGCGGCATATGTGCGTCGAGTCGCGTGGGATCCAGCACCGCGGGTGCTCGACGACGACCTCCGCCCTGCGTGGGTGCATCAAGGAAGAGCATGATGCGCGGCACGAGTTCCTGATGCTCGCCAAGACGACGACGCCGATCTGATGGCTCAGCGTGACTCCCTGGACAAGGTCATCGGGACCTACTTCGCCTGCGTGACGACGACGCCGTTCACTTACAGGGGGCGCGTTTACACGCCCAAGGAGCTGCGGGTCTCGCCGATGATCTTCCGCGGGTTCACCTGCCCGCCGAGGTGTGCGGGATGCTGCCCGCGCTTCTCGCTCGACTACCTGCCCGACGAGGAGACGCCGCCAAACTACGACCGGTCGCGCCTCGTCGCGCGGGAGATCGAGATCGACGACCGCAAGGTGGTGGTCTACTCCGACATGCAGAGCGACCACGACGACTACCACTGCCGCAACGTCATCCGCGACGAGGGCGAACTGTTTGGTCGGTGCGGCGTTCACGGGCACCAGCCCTTCTCGTGCGACTTCGAGCTCATCCGCTTCCTCGAGTTCGCAGCGGACGAGAAGCCGAACCACCTCACGCAGAAGCTCTTCGGTCGTGGCTGGGCGATGCGCCGAGTCGACGGGCAGCGTGGGGCACTATGCGCCATGACCCCTGCTGACGCGGAGACGACGCGTGACATGCTGCGCAAGCTGCGCCGCCTGAAGCAGTGGTGTGAGCATTTCGGGATCGACCACAAGGTCGACTCGATCGTCGAGTGGGCCCAATGGGGCCCACGTGAAGACCCTCTGATCATCTAGGAGAACGGCATGGCCTACTCACGTCCTGAAGAGCTCGAGAAGCTCGGCTCTGGTTCCGCCAACGCGCGCACCTGGGAGCAGCACCCTCCAACTCCTGAGGTCCTCGAGCGGTTTCCGAACCCCATGAAGTTCAGCCGCCACCCGGGCCCGAACCCGGTGCAGCTCGGCGGTGAGGACGACCCGATGGAGTTCACCTCCCTCTGCCCGAAGACGGGCCAGCCCGATCATGCGCGGATCGTGGTGCGCTACCAGCCCGGTGACTGGTGCGTCGAGTCGAAGTCGTGGAAGCTCTACCTGCAGTCCTTCCGCCAGCACGGCGAGTTCCACGAGTCCTGCGTCCAGCGCATCAAGGACGACCTCGTGGACCTGCTCAACCCGCTGTGGCTCGAAGTCTACGGCGACTTCACGCCTCGCGGCGGGATCTCGATCAACCCGGAGGCGATCTGGAATCGCTCGATGCGCGGAGTGACGTTCGAGCAGATGACTGACACCCGGACGGACTCCGAGCGTGCCGCCGACTTTGCTGCACTTCGAAACGCGGCGAAGAACTGACCCATGAGTTGACCTCGCTTCATGGTTGAAGCGGGGTCGACTTTTACTTACCATCAGCGTTGAAGCAACGGAGATAGCAAATGGCACGAGCACCTCTCACCGACGTGCAGCAGGCCTACCTCGCGCGGTTCACTTCACTCGAGCAGGACGTGGAAGACATCGTCCGCGCGGCCTTCAGGCTGCACAACTCGCTTGGCTGCTCTCTTTATGATCTAAAGGAAGCGCGCGGCGAACTGATCCGCACCGTTGATCGGGTGTCCTGATGCACTTCTACATGTCAGGCACCCCGACCAACGACCCCTACCAGACGGTCGAGAACCGCATGAACACCCACCGCCTCTTCTCGCTCCATGGCGACTACGAGAAGGCGTGCCTCAAGTGGGTGTCCGACCTCGCCGCGGGCATCTTCGACGCGGAAGCGGCCCTCAAGGCCAACCCAGGCCTGATGGATCGCATCCGCGCGAAGGACGAGCGTCGCCGCGCGCAGCAAAGGGCCTGGGGACGCACTGTCGACTGGGACACCGGCGAGGTCCTCATGGAGATCTGTCGCCGCCTCGAGGGACGCCCCTACCCGAAGTCGATCATGCTCGACTCGGGCGCCTTCACGGCCTGGAACAAGGGCGAGAAGACGACGGTCGACGACGTGAAGCGCAAGTACCACCGTTTCCTCGAGATCGCGGGGGACATGTTCGAGGAGATCTGGATGGTCAACCTCGACGTGATCCCTGGTGAGCGTGGGCGCAACCCGACGCAGCGCGAGCTCGAGGAAGCGCTGCGCGTGTCGGACATCAACTTCGAGATCCTCGAGGCCGAGTTCGGCCAGCGCATTCTGCCTGTCTACCACCAGGGCGAAGACAACGACCGCCTCGACGAGGTGGTGAAGCAGGTCCGCGGCAGGAGCAACTACATCTGCGTCTCACCGCGCAACGACCTCGCGGAGAACCTGCGTGTCCAGTGGTCGCGCGAGAAGCACAAGTACCTGGAGACTAAGTGGCCGGGCACCATGACGCATGGCCTGGCGACCACCGGCAACGTCATGGTCAGGACGGTCCCCTGGTACTCGGGTGACTCGGCCGCCTGGGTGCAGCACGGTGGCTTCGGCATGATTGACATCTTTCACCACGAGGGCGCGACGGGCGGCAAGAAGTCGTCGGCGCACTACATGAACTACTTTACCACCCTCGACAACGTGGCGCTGGACACCCACCTCACCTTCCCGATGCCGACGACCATCGGCCCCTTGTGGACGTCGCTGGCTGAGCAGGGGTTCACGGCGACCTCGACCGACCCGAACCAGGTGCATCTTGAGATGGTCGCCTTCCTGCAGGAGCTTGGGGTCGATCCCGACAAGTTCCCGATGAACGGCGGGCACTTCAAGCACTACCATCACCGGTCACCCGTCGAGAAAGCGGGTGACGAGTCGGCGAAGCACTACTTCAACTGCTCGCCGGACCATCGCAAGTACATCCGCGACCGCGTCGAGGCGCTCGGGTGGCCATTTGAGATGTGCCTGTGGGACTCCCGCGTCCGCAACCTGCTCTGCATGGCGGAGCTCGTCACGTTCGGCGAGTGGGCAGGCGGTCAGGAGAAGGCGCCGGCGCAGGTCGATCTCCTGGGAGGTCTGTGATGGCGTGGTCACCAGATCAGGAAGAGGCACTCAAGCGCATCACCGAGTGGCTGCGCTCAGGTGAACCGCGGTTCTCGCTTGGCGGGTATGCTGGCACGGGTAAGACGACCCTCGCCCGCTACATCGCGGAGGAGCACGGTGGCCGCGTGAAGTTCGCGGCCTTCACGGGCAAGGCAGCATCCGTCCTGCGTCGCAAGGGCTGTCCCGGTGCTACGACGATCCACCGCCTCATCTACCAGCCCAAAGGCAACTCGGGTGAGTCGGAGATGCAGGAGCTGCGCGAGTGCCTCGAACAGGAGCTGCGCAGGGAGGAACCCGATCAGCGCCTCCTCGCCTCGTGGCGCAAGGACCTCGCGGACAAGGAGGCCGACTCGTCGAGCATGTTCAGCCTTCGCGAGGAGGCGGAGATCACCGAGGCGTCGCTGGTCATCGTGGACGAGTCGTCCATGGTCGACCGGCGAATAGGAAGCGATCTCGAGTCATTCGGCATCCCTATCCTCTACCTCGGTGATCCTGGCCAGCTTCCGCCCGTTCGCGGCAAGGCGCACCTCGGCCCGAACGACTACGACTTCGTCCTCGAGCACATCCACCGCCAGGCTGCCGACTCACCCATCATCCAGCTTGCTCAGAAGGTGCGCTCGGGTGAGGCCTGCTCCTACGGGAAGATGGGCGGCGCGGTCGAGATCCTGCGTAAGAAGGACTGGGACCGCGACCTCGTCACGCAGGCGGATCAGGTGATCACGGGCAGCAACCTGTCGCGGTTCAAGATCACGCGGCAGATGCGCTCCCACCTGGATCGCGACGTGCTCTACCCTGTCGAAGGTGACAAGCTGATCTGCCGCCTCAACGACCACGACCGGCAGCTGCTGAATGGGGTCACGGCGACTGCCCTGACCGAGATGAAGCTCCTCCAGGGGCACAAGCTCGGGCGGATGGGCATCGAGTACGACGGCCACAACCTGACCGACTGCCTCGTTGATCCTGGGTACTTCCAGGAGAACTACGGTGAGCGGTCGGTGTGGCCTCGTGGCTCTGGGATCATGCACTTCGACTATGGCTATGTGGTGACCGCCCACAAGAGCCAGGGGTCCGAGTGGCCCCATGTCGTCGTCGCGGACGACCAGATGCGTGTAAACGACCGGGAGCAGCGCAGGCGCTGGCTCTATACTGCCATCACTCGAGCATCGGAAAGGTTGACCATCTATGTCTGACTTCCACTACTTCCTTGCGCGGCACTGCGCCGTCAATCGCGAGAAGTTCGGCGACGGCGAGCGCTCGCTCGGCGTCCGCAACCTCATCCTCAAGGAATTTGACGAGATCGAGGCCGAGGTGACGTCCGAGGGCCGCGCTGGCGAGTGGGTGGACGTCGTCCTCCTCGCCCTGGACGGGCACATGCGCGGTGCGCGAGATGCTGCGCGAGAATGGGTCGCTCCTGGGCCCGTTCAACGAGGTGAGCCCGACCTACGACGCGACCGGCGTGGTCATCGCCTGGAACGGTGAACCGACCAATGACTACGTCGCCGGCGTCGCCGTGTCCATGATCGCCACGAAGCAGGGCAAGCACGAGCTCCGCGACTATGGCGACTGGCGCGAACGGTCGGAGGACGAGGCCATCGAGCACAAGAGGGGCCACCATGACTGACCTGACCACGCTCGTCTTCGACACGGAGACCAACGGGATGCGCCCCAAGGGGCGCAACGTCCCGCTCACCGACGAGCCTGCCCTCGTGCAGATCGCCGGGATTCTCTACTGGGGCCGGCGTCCCGTCGCGCACCTTTCCTGCTTCATGCAGCCCCTCGACTGCCACGGCGATCCGGCCGAGATCCCGACCGAGGAGTTCTTCATCAAGTCGGGCATCACGCAGGACACGGTCGACCGCGCCGGCACGACCTACAAGGTGGGGATCGCCACCTTCAACAACCTGGTGAAGCGGGCCGACCGCATCGTCGCGCACAACATCCAGTTCGACGATCCGGTCATGAGGGCCGCCTACTCGAGGATCGCCGCACCTCAGCAGCAGTATTGGGAGACACCCAAGTTCTGCACTATGAAGACGCTCGAGCCCGTGCTTAAATTGCCGGGCAAGTATGGCTACAAGTTCCCGTCGCTCGACGAGTCCTATAGGGCGCTGGTCGATCCTCACGGGTTCGAGGGCGCTCACGACGCCATGGCGGACGTCGAGGCTTGCGCGAAGGTGCTCTGGGCCATCGAGGACCAGGGGTGTGAACTGTGGCGGCTCCTTGAGAGCTGGCCGAAGTAACGGAGACGGAGATGCAGGAATACTTCGACAAGGTGAAGCCAGCGGTCAACCTCGGAGCGACGCTCCCGAGCGAAGGCGCAGTCGCCGTTCACAACGGGCGCCTCGAGGCGAAGACGGCCTTCATGGCGATCTCCGTCCCGTGCCCGTTCAAGGACTTCTCGGTGCCCGGCGTCGATCTCGACTTCGCCCTGCGCAAGGTGGGCGAGTGCACCGTGAACGTGACGGCCCAGAACCTCACCCTGAAGTCGGGGCGCGGCAGCACGCGGATCAAGCTGACCGAAGTCCCGCCGCCCCTCGTGAAGCCCGAGGCGGACACCTGGCCCGTCGAGGGCATGGACGACCTCATGGCAGTCCTGGACGACGTGTTCCCGTTCACCATCGGCGACGCGTCGAAGCCTTGGTCCTTCGGCGCTCGGTTCGACGAGTGCGCGGTGACCGCTACCAATGGCTTCATCCTGTGCCGCGGAGAGCTCATCAGCTCTTCGGGGTTCACCGGCCGCACCATGTCTCGTGCGGGACTCGCCTACCTTCGCGAGCGCCACGAAGAGCTCGAGGCATGGGGGTGGGCCCGGGACGGCGGGTTCCTGCTCGAGTTCACGGATGGGTCCTGGGTGCATGTCGCACCCATGACGGCCGAGATGCCAGACGTCGCCGTGAACCTGCTGGACAAGGTGATGCCTGAGGGGTCCTTCGACGCGTTGCGCGAGGTCACCCCCGAGTATCTGGAGAAGTTCATGCAGTCGGTCGACCACACCGAGGACCGCCTTCAGATCTTCCCGGATCACATCTTCGGGGTGCGTCGCGCGTCCGATCACAAGTGCCCGGTCGACACGACGCTCGGCGAGGGCGTCAAGTTTGCCATCTTCGACGCGAAGATGCTGGTCACCGTGCTGTCGCGTGCCCACCGCATCGGGTTCGAGGCCTACCCGAAGCCCGTCCCCTTCGTCACGAAGCACGGTAGCCGTGGGCTGCTGGCTGGCCAGACCTGAACAGGAGAAGCAACATGTTCAACCTCGGAAACACCATCGCGGAGCTGATGCAGGAGCTCTTCCCGCCCGAGGCGCTCGTAGAGCGTCGCGGGTCTCTTCCACCTGGCCTGCCCACCAACGTCGCCAACGGATGCGTCCCGAAGACCATCATGCTGCCCGTCCAGCCGGTGCCTGCACGTCGTCGCGACGGGACGCCCATCCACTACCACCACAACGGCAAGATGGGACCGTGGGTCTATGACCACCCGGGCATGAGCAGCAAGGTCTGGAAGCAGAAGCTCAACGACCTGAAGCGCGAGCGCGCGGGCAGGTGGTACTCGGGCAAGAAGGCGGTGTGAAATGGGCCACATCATCTCCCACATGGAGTCCATCAACCGCGTCCGGTTCACCAAGCTGCGGTCAGGACGTCCAGCCAACGTGAAGCGAGCGCTCGACCTGGGCAACGGAGGAGTCCTGCTCGAGCTCGAGAACGGCTCCTACTCAGTTGTCGGCCCACGTCAGGCCAACGCGATCAATGGGAACTGGGCGGTCCTGGGCTACGGGAACACGACGCCCACGAAGGCGGTCCTTTACGGCCTGGCGAAGATGGGTGTGGTCAGGCATGGCGATGTCCGCGCACATGTGCAGCGCGCCAAGGAGCGCGCGCGAGCCTCTGAGGTCAAGTATGCGAAGGAGTCGCTCGAGCGTGCCTGCAAGACGCTCGGGATCGAGGTACCGGAGGTGACCGCATGATCGAGATCCCGCCCTACGCTCCTCCTCACGTCAAGGAGTACTACGAGCCCAAGCCGCTGCAGAAGCGTGAACTGCGGTGGTTCCTCGTCGCCTGCGCCGCGTGCATTGCGTTCTGGGGCGGCGTCATCTACTGTCTGGGGAGCTGATCATGTTCGGACGCAACGAACCGCGGGGGCGCACTCACGGCGACATCCTGCAGTACCACGCGGTGTTCTACACCATCCAGGGCGAGGGCCCCTACTCGGGCGACCCTGCCGCGTTCATCCGCCTCACCGGCTGCAACCTGCGCTGCTGGTTCTGCGACACGGAGTGGGGCGACGAGAGCGACCCCCACGCGAAGGCGGAGGAGATCGCGCGGATCGCGATGAACCAAGCGGATGGCCGCACGGACCTCGCCGTGATCACCGGTGGCGAACCGACGCGCCAAGACCTCGGCGAGCTGTTCCACTGGCTCATGCGCTATGGGTTCAAGCGCATCCAGGTCGAGACCGCAGGCACGTTCTGGCAGGACTGCCTCGACTGGCCCGGGGTGACCTTGGTTGTCTCACCGAAGACCTCGAAGGTGCATGAGGAGTACCGCAAGCGGTTGGTCAACTGGAAGTACGTCCTGAAGGCCGGTGAGGTCGATCCCGACGACGGGTTGCCGTCTGCACCGATGCAGCGCCACCGCGACGGGAACACGCTGGTCGGCGGCGCACCCGCGCGTCCGAACAGGGGCGACCCCGTGTTCCTCCAGCCGGTGGACGAGCACCTCGGCTCGCACGAGCACAACGCGAACCTGGGAGCGGTGCGTGATTCCGCGCTGCGGTTCGGCTATCGTGCGGGACTGCAGGTCCACAAGTTCCTCGGGGTCGACTGATGGTCCAGCTGAGGGATGGCAAACCCCAGATGGTAACCCAGCTGGACATGATGGGCGAGGCCATCCGCGCCGCGCCTCGCGCCTCGACACCTGCGGCTGCTCGCTCGACGTTCTACCAGCCGCTCGAGTTCCCGGAGTACCGCCCGCCCGAGTACCGCTCGATCAAGGGCCTCGACCGCATCGGCCTGGACATCGAGGGCCACGACCCGGACCTCAAGACGCTCGGTCCCGGCGCGCATCGTGAGAATGGGCTAGTAGCTGGCGTCGCTCTGGCCTATGCGTCGGGAGACGCCAGCTACTACCCGGTAGCTCATGAGTTCGAGAACGTGAACCTCGACCCGGATGCCTTCTGGGGACAGTTGCGCGAGGACGCGGCCGAGTTCGACGGCGAGATGGTCGGCGCCAACTTGCAGTATGACCTCGACTGGCTGAGGACGCGGCACGGGGTCATCTTCCCGAAGGCGCGGTTCCGCGACGTGCAGGTGGCAGAGCCGCTGCTCGACGAGAACCGCATGACCTACAAGCTGGACGCCCTTGCCCAGGACTACCTCAACGTCACCAAGACCAACGAGGAGCTGATCCACCTCTATGGACCGTCCTACATCGAGCAGATGCACCGCGTCCACCCGGCACACTGCTCGCCCTATGCGCAGGACGACACGCTGCTCGCTTGGCGCATCATGGACAAGCAGCTGCCGCGCCTCGAGGCCGAGAACCTGGTCGACCTGTTCCACCTCGAGGCGGCGCTCACGCCCCTGCTCCTCGAGATGCGCTTTCGAGGGGTGCGTGTAAACGTCGACCGCGCGACCGAGGCTCACGAGAAACTGCTCGAGGAGTCAGCGGACATCCAGAAGCGCATCAACGAGATGAGTCAGGCACACGTTGACATCTGGTCGGCGGACAGCATCGCCATCGCCTTCGACAACCTGAGCCTCGAGTACGAGCGCACGTCCACTGGTCGTCCCTCGTTCCGCAAGGACTGGCTCAACGCGTGCAACGCCGAGGTGGCGAAGCTGATCGTCCAGGCACGTGCCAACGATAAGATCGCAGGCACCTTCATCAAGTCCTATATCCTGGAGTCCCACGTCAACGGGCGGCTCCACTGCATGTTCAACCAGCTGAAGTCGGACGAGAACGGCACGGTGTCTGGGCGGTTCTCGTCGTCGTCGCCGAACCTGCAGAACATCCCGGCGCGTGGCCCTGTCCTGGGCCCGCTCATGCGCTCCATGTTCATCCCGGAGGAGGGGATGCTGTGGGGCTCGCTCGATTGGTCGCAGATCGAGTACCGCCTCCTCGTGCACTATGCGGCGATCACCAAGGGAATCGACGCCTCGGAGGCTGTGCGCCGCTACCGCGAGGACAAGACGACCGACTTCCACTCGATGGCGTCCGAGATCACGGGGGTCCCGCGCAAGCAGGCCAAGAACATCAATTTCGGGGTCGTCTACGGGATGGGCGTTCCAAAGCTGGCCGCAGACCTCGGCGTGACCATCGAGGAAGCGCAGGCAATCATGGGGCAGTTCCAAGAGAACGCGCCCTTCATGCGTGGGATGCTCGACCGCTGCTCCGCGCGGGCTGCAGGCAAGGGCTCGATCAAGACGATCCTGGGCCGCAAGCGGCGGTTTAATGCCTTCGAGGTGCGCTATGTCTCTAAGGGGCAGGAGATCACCGAGTATGTGGACGAGGCAGCGCTCGACGACTTCTGCGCCGGGAAGTCGCTGCGCGGTCGTCCTCGTCGTGCGTTCACCCATAAGGCGCTGAACGCTCTGCTCCAGGGGTCCGCTGCTGACCTGATGAAGAAGGCCATGGTGGACATGTGGAATGCTGGGCTCTTCAACGTCCTGGTCCCGCACCTCACCGTCCACGACGAGTTCAACTCCTCCGTCCCCGACACGAAGGAGGGGCGCGAGGCATTCGAGGAGATGCGGCACATCATGGAGACGGCAATCGAGCTCGAGATCCCGGTCCTCGCGGACGGTGCGCTCGGGTCCAACTGGGACGAGGCGAAGTGATGCACGACAAGCAGGACCTGCTGAAGTCCCACGTCGAGTGGCTGCGCGGCGACCACGAAGGGCGCAACCCGTGGCTGGCAGACGCCATCGAGGACCTGCAGCGCGCGCTCGAGACGGGCGTGAAGGCGCCGTCCTACGCCCCGAGCGACCGCGACGTGGTCACCTCCGACCGTCACGGGTTCGCCTACCGCGCGCGTCGCGACATCCGCGGTGGCTGGTCGCTCTTCGGTAGCCGCCGAGTACCCATATTCACCGACGCAGACCTCGTCGGGTGGATTGCACTTCCTCGCGCGGTGCGCGACTATGACTATGACAACGGAGGACCGTCATGACTTCACTGCATACCAAGTACCGCCCGACCACGCTCGACGAGGTCGTGGGGCAGGATCACGTCAAGAAAGCCATCGCTGCCGTGCTCTCTGCAGGGCAGCAGCAGGCGTTCATGTTCGATGGGCCCAGTGGCACGGGGAAGACCACGCTCGCCCGTCTCTGTGCGAGCCAGCTGGGGTGCTCCAACATCATCGAGGTGGACGCCGCGTCCCACACTGGCGTCGAAGCCATGCGCGAGGTCGCGGCCCGCGCGAACTTCGCGTCGCTCGACGGCGGAGGCAAGGCGTTCATCGTGGACGAGTGCCACCGTCTGTCGAAGCAGGCGTGGGAGTCGCTCCTGAAGGCCATCGAGGAGCCGCCCGCTGGCGTGTTCTGGTTCTTCTGCACGACCGAGCCCGACCGCGTCCTGCCGACCATCCGCACTCGGTGCGTGACCTTCTCGCTGAAGGACGTCCCCTACTGCGCCATCCTGCGCCTCGTCGCGTCAGTCGCTCGGAAGGAAGGTCTCGAGCTCCCGGAGGAAGTCCTCGACGTGGCGGCCGACCTCGCCAATGGCTCGCCTCGGCAGGCACTCGTGAACCTGGCCACCGTGAAGCACTGCACCACCGAGGACGAGGCACGCGAGGCGCTCAATCGTGCCCGTGGGTCCGCGGAAGCAGTCGACCTCGCGCGGGCACTGGCCAAGAAGGACTGGACCGCGGCGTTCAAGGTGCTGCGCTCGATCAAGGACGAGCCTGAGTCCGTCCGGATGACCGTGTTCCACTACTTCGTCGGCATCTTCATGCGTGAGCAGGGCGCGCCCGACCAGTGGGTCTTCACGGTCCTCGGTCAGTTCGAGGCGCCGAGCACCGACCGCAACAAGATGGGCGACGTCCTCCTGAGGGTGTCGCGCTGCCAGTTCAAGGCGCGGTCATGATGAAGTGGCACCGCAGGTTCATAGCACTCGCCGAGCACGTCGCGACGTGGTCGAAGGACCCCTCGACGCAGGTAGGGTGCATCCTGGTCGATGACCACCGCCGCGTCGTCGGGATGGGCTACAACGGCTTCCCGCGTGGGGTGTCGGACGAGCGCGAGCGCTACGAGGACCGCCCGACGAAGTACCTCATGGTGCAGCACGCGGAGGCCAATGCCATCCTGAACGCCGTGGGCAAGACGGAGGGCTCTACCGCCTATGTCACGCACCACCCCTGCTCGACGTGCGCCGGTCTCTTGATCCAGGCTGGCGTTCGAGCAGTGATCACGCGCAAGCCCTCCGACGGCTTGCAGGAGCGGTTCGGCACGTCGTTCGCGGCGTCCGCCATCATGTTCCGGGAAGCGAAGGTGAGCCTCTTTTTGATCAAGGAGGACCTCAAGTGAGTTTCGAGTTCGCAGTCATCGAGATGCCTTTCAACCGCCGTTTCGCCGCGCGCGAGGTCGTAGGCGAGACCGACAAGACGCTGGTGGTCAAGTGCCTGTCCGACGGCTCGGTTCACCGTATCGCCAAAGCAAGCTGGCTGGTGCGGCGAGGCTTCTCGACGTTTCAGGAAGCCGAGGCCGAAGCGTCGCGCGTGACGCAGAAGATGCTCGGCGCTCGAGCGCACTTCGACCAGCAGGTCGCACAGATTACGAAGGAGTTCTCTCGTGGGTAACAAGATCCGCATCGTCAAGCGCTACAAGAACACCTCGCCGAAGGTGGGCATCGAGGAGGCGGACATCGTCGAGGTCGAGGGTGGTGCGGATGGGGCTGCTCGCTTCGTGACCGCCATCAATGCGAACCCGAACCACGAGTTCGAGATCATCGACTACGAGGTGGCGCTGATCACGCAGATGGAGCGCCCGGAGGTGATCACGAACCCGTCAGGTGGCGCCATAGGCAAGGTGCTGCTCCCTGGACGTGATTTCTGAAGCGGTGATCGTTTAAACGCGTTGACAGACTCCACGAGAACCCCTATGATGCAGGGGTAGCAACGGAGAAACGGTCATGCGCCGCATCAAGAAAAACATCTACGGAAACTGGATCGGCTACGTTGGGCGCGAACGCGTTGAACAATTTGGCGAAGACGAAACTGTCGCACGCTACTGGCTGAAAACAGGTGTGCATGACATCTTCGCTGCCTATATCGACTGATCAACAGGAGCAACCGACATGTCCAGGATAACCAAGGAAGATAAGCTCGCGTTCGATAGCGTCGCAGACGCGCAGCGCTTTGTCCGCAACCTCGAGGGCCGCCCGCGGTTTCAGGTTCGCATCAACTGCTTCCTCCCGACCGAAGATGACCGTGGTTTTGAGGGGTCGACTTGCATCTCGATCTCGCGCGCGGAGTTCATCAAAGTTATCGGCGATGTGGGCCGCACCTTCGTTGACAAGCGCGGCGCGAAGATTCGACTCGTTGTCACACCTACGTCCGAACGGTGCGGGCTGTCTTTCGTCTACCTCAACTGACAACCTCGCGGGGCGCAAGCCCCGCACCATCAACTGGAGCAACAGTCATGTCCCGAACCTTCAAGACCCGCGAAGCGTGGTTGAACGAGTTCACGAAGCGCGCGCGGCCCGTGTTCAAGCGCGCCGGGTTCCCGATCCCAGAAAAGGTCCGTGTGTCCGTGGGCTTCACGTCGCACGGTGCGCGCGGCAAGCGCATCGGCGAGTGCTGGGATCACTCGTGCTCGGAGGACGCGACCTTCGAGATCTTCATCTCCCCGCTGATCGGCGACGCCTCGCGCATCGCGGACATCCACACCCACGAACTGATCCATGCTGCGGTCGGCCTAGAAGCCGGGCACAAGGGCCCCTTCGTCACGTGCATGAAAGCGGCCGGCCTCATCGGCAAACCAACGGCGACCGTTGCCGGGCCTGACTGGCACGCATGGGCGGACAAGATCGTCGCCTCGCTCGGGCCGCTGCCTCACGCGAAGCTCCGCGCCGGTGGCAACGGGCAGAAGAAGCAGACCACCCGCATGATCAAGTGCTCCTGCCCCGAGTGCGGCCTCGTCATGCGCACCACAATGCAGTGGATCGAGGCGGCGGGTGGCGACATGCAATGCCCAGACAAGAACTGCGGCGCCACCTTGGACATTGGCTAGGGACCTCGGAATGCTCCTGTCACGCAGGGCATTCCTCGCTATAATGCGTGAACAGCAACGGAGGCACCCTGATGTCCGACCACTTTGACTTCGAGGCGTTCATGAAGCGCCTCCGCAACATGTCCCCGGAGGACGTGCAGCAGATGCGCCGTGAAGAGCTTCGCGACACGATGGCCGACGTTATAAGCGAAGTCGCTCCTCGGCTCTGGACAGTGATGCTCGATCAGATGCAGGACGCTCGGCAGGACGAGACGCGCCTCAATGCCATCCTGAACGCCTACCTCTTCGCCACCTTGTCTTGGGTCGCGATCTTCACGAACCCTGGACAGGAGGACGTCCTTCGCTCGAACGTCAACGCGAACCTCGAGGGGGCCTTCAAGGGCCGGTCGGACGAGAACACGCGGAGCATGACTCATATCGCGAACAACCTTGGTCGGCTCAAGCTGATGGATGACTCCCACGCAGGGCTCGCCAAGGTGCTGCTCGCGAACTCCTCGGTCATTCAGGGAATCCACCGCTACCTCAAGGGAGACAAGTGACATGGACAACCCAGCAAACTACGTCGAGTGCCCGAACCTTCGCCGCCTCGTCGATCTGGTCGGCAGTCAGAAGAAGGTCGCCGACATGCTCGGGTGCTCGCCCTCGAACGTGTCCCGCGGACGCCACACTGGCGTCTCGGCGAAGCACTATGAGCTGGCGGCTACTCAGATCCTGAGCACGGTGCAGCACGAACTGACCGGCTCGCCGCCCGAGGCGATCCTCGAGCACATCCGGCTGGACATCGAGTTCGCGAAGCAGGAAGGCCTGACTGGTTTTCGCTTCGACGAGGACGGTGTGCTGCGCTCAGGTAGAGCTGTGATCATGGGCAACCATTCTCCATCCCAGTGGGTCTCCGTCTACCCGAACGGCGCTGGGTTCCCCCGCATGGTGCTCTCGCCCGAGATGGTCCTCGAGCGCTTCAAGCTGTGCCGCCTTCGGGACGACAACGAGCCCTTCCTCTACGGCATGGCCGTGGTCCAGGCAGACCCGCTCGAGATGGTCCTGTCCTCGCGCCTCGAGGGCGTCAAGCCCGGGGTGAAGAACCAGAGCCAGCCGGTGACCGTGATCACCGAGGAGGGCGAGAAGTTCGCCGGGTTCACCGTCTACTGGCCGCACGGCAAGTGGTCGGGCCTGCGCCTCGAGCGCGAGGGGAGCCGCGCGGGCATCCCGACCCTCGACGACTCGGGCGCCTCGCTGAGTGACAAGGGACACCCGCTGTTCTTCGTGAACGAGCGGTCCCGTGCCTGGGGACACCGTGACGGACACCACGGTGCTATCCTGTGCTTCGATGTGTCCGCCACCTATGAACGTGCCCCCGTGCAGACGGGCTTCATCTGACCGCCACTTCCTGCGGCGTTGAGGCGCTGCAGTGAGAGGCGATTGGACCTCAAGACAGGGCCGAGTGGCCCGAACACTGGAGACTACCATGAAGAGCACCATCCTCGCCGCCGTCGTGTCGATCCTGGCCCTCGGCTCCGTCGCGCACGCCGACTCCGACAAGTTCCAGGGCGGCATGTTCACCGGCTCGTTCTCGGGCTCCGGCTTCATCAACGGCGCCCAGGCGGGCAACTGGGCGGTCGGCGCGATGAACCAGTCCTTCGGTTCGGCGGCCGTCCGCGAGACCAAGACTGGCTTCAAGCTCGACACGCAGACCGGCTCGAAGACCGAGGGCTTCGGCAACAAGTTCGGCGGCGGTGTCGCGGCCGGTGGCAAGGGCTGGGGTCAGGGCTGGGGCCGCTTCTGATCCTCGGCAGTAGGAGGCTGCCCGTGTAAATGGGCAGCTTCCAACTGAGAGTCAACTCCTCATGAATGGAGCAATGTCATGAAGTACCTTCTCCTTGCCGCGGCGATCCTCGTGCCCGCCACCTCGTTCGCGCAGTCGGGTGCCGAGGCGGCCGCTGCTTCCCAGGCCATCGCCATGATCGGCGGGGGCGGCGGCGGTGGCGGCGACCGCCTGACCGGCGTCGCGACGACCTCGGACAGCATCGCGCCGTCCATCTCTGGGATGCAGCAGGGCTCCTGCGTCGTCCCGAAGTCGAGCACGTCGGTCACCGTGTTCTTCCTGTCCTGGTCCCACGGCGAGTTCGACCTCGACCGCTACTGCCAGGCGCTCAAGCTGGCAGAAGCCTCCGTGGGCATCGCCTACGCGCGGGCCGACCTGCAGGGTCTGGATCCCGCCATCGACCGCAACCTCGACCGCGCGGAGCTCCTCGTCGCGTCGGCGTCCGAGGTGTTCGTCAACGGCGCGTCTGCGTGGTCGACGGAGCCCTGGGAAGAGGTTTGGAGGCCCTGATGCACAGGTGGGCCCGCGTCGAACCTCATTGACGCGGGCCGCGTTCTCGCTTATACTGTGGGGACAGCAACGGAGTAACGGACATGAACGCCTACCAGATCACTCGCATCCGACTCGACGGCTCGCGCGACGTGCCTTTCACCATGTCGAAGAAATCGCTCGACGATCACCCGGATGAGATGGCCGCGAAGATTCTCAATACCGTGTCCGACTCGATCCCCTCGAACGCCTGCAACCCTATTGTCGACTTCGACATGATCGAGACGCAGGATGATTTCTTCAACCGCTTCCTGTGATAGACACAAAACCAACGGAGTAACGGACATGAACAACTTCAAACCCTCCCCCGCGCAGCAGGCCTTCTACGACTGGGTCGCTAGCGGTTCGGGCAACTGCATCCTCAACGCGGTCGCAGGCGCTGGCAAGACGACCACCATCCTGAATGGCATCGCCTCGATGCGCGGCAAGGTCTGGTTCGGCGTCTACAACAAGAAGATGGCGACCGAGATCCAAGGCAAGCTCGCCTTGCGCGACGACTTGGTCGCGCGCACCGCGTTCCGCGCGACCGACCGCGTCGAGTCCTCCACGTTCCACTCGCTTGGCTTCTCGATCCTACGGTCGGCGGCTGGCAAGGGCAACGAGGTCGTGGTCGACGAGCACAAGGTCCGCTCGATCATTGAGCAGGTCATCCAGCAGAAAGAGGCGACCGAGCAGCAATCGCGCGATGACCTGCGCGAGATCTCGGGCGCCGTCGAAGCCATCGTCTCGATGGCGAAGAACCGCGGCTTCGTGAAGCCCTCGGAAGCCGGCTGGATCGCTCGCGAGCTGACCGACATGACCGACATGGGTAACTGGCGCGCGATGGTTGACCAGTTCGACATGTCCGAGTCGCTGCCTGAGGGCCGCGAGGATCAGGCCTGCACCTTCGCACGAGCGGTCCTGTGCCGCTCGAACCAGATGCTCACGACGGTGGACATGGACGATATGGTCTACCTGCCGCTTGCGCGTGACATCCGTCTCGCCCCGTGGCACCGGTTCAACTGGGTCCTCGTGGACGAGGCGCAGGACACGAACCCGACGCGCCGCGCGCTGGCCATGAAGGTCATGGCGAAGGGCGGTCGCCTCGTCGCGGTCGGCGACCCCCACCAAGCCATCTTCGGGTTCACGGGTGCGGACAACGACTCGCTCGAGCAGATCCGTGGTCGGTTCGACGCGCAGGAGCTGCCCCTCACGGTCACCTACCGCTGCCCGAAGGCGGTCGTCGCTCACGCGAGGCAGTGGGTCGACCATATCACGGCCCACGAGTCGGCGCCCGAGGGCGAACTGGTCGAGATGAACTGGTCCTCGATGCTGGACGAGCTGGCCGCGCTCGGCCGCAAGGACTACCGCGAGACGGCGATCCTGTGCCGGTACAACAAGTACCTGGTCGGCCTGTGCTTCAAGATGATCCGTATGGGCCTGCCCGCGAAGATCGAGGGGCGCCAGATCGGTGGCGGCCTCGTCAAGCTGGCCACCCGCTGGAAGTCGGTCAAGACGGTGAACGGCCTCGAGACGAAGCTGTCCGAGTACGAAGACCGCGAGATCCGCAAGGCGCAGGCGAAGGAGCAGCACGACAAGGTCGACCGCATCGTTGACGAGGTCGCGACCGTCCGGACGCTGATCGAGCGCGTCCGCGAGCTGGGCCAGGACCGCGTGTCGGATCTCGTCGCCGTGATCGAGGACGTCTTCGCCGACAACGTGGCGGACAAAGGCCTCGTGACGCTGTGCTCCGCTCACAAGTCGAAGGGCCTCGAGTGGGAGACGGTCTACCTCCTCGGCCGCAAGGAGTTCATGCCGTCCAAGTTTGCGCGCCTCGACTGGCAGCTCCAGCAGGAGCACAACCTGATCTACGTCGCGGTGACGCGGGCCAAGTCACGCCTCGTCGAAGTGTGCGGCGTGGCCGAGGAGAAGGATCCGACCAAATGAGCAGGAAGCTGGCGCGAGAGCTGCTGAAGAAGCTACCAGGGTGGGAGGCCTCCGCGACGCGCAGAGCCCACATCCGACTCGAGCACGAGGCGTCCGGTCAATGCGTGATCGCAGCCGGGTCGCCATCCGACTGGAGGAGCATCAGGAACACCCTAGCCATGTGCCGATGCGTAGAACGCGCGCACGAGGCGGAGAAGAAGCGCCCCACGAGCGTGGGGCGCCGGTGAAGGAACCCAGCGCTCCCCGCAGAGAACCGGGAAAGCGCGCAAGCTGAAGGAGAACGGACCATGAAAGCAATCTCACTCGCCATTGAGACACTTGGAACTGGTGCAGACGCCGTCGTCGCGGCCATCGGCGCTGTGGTCGTCACCCCGGATGGGACGGGCGAAGAATACTACCAGGCGCTCAACCTTCAGGAGCAGCTGGACAAAGGGCGCACGGTCGCCGAAAGCAAACTGAGATTCTGGTTCGACCAGGACCGCGCGGTGCGTGTGGCAACGTTTCCCAAGACCACGATGTGGACTTGCTCAGCGATGGCTTTACTGCGGATCTTCATCGACCGGGCGGACATGCCGTCCGTCTACTGCATGGGACCGCAGTTCGACGGAGCGACCCTCCAGTCGCTGTGTGATACGTTCTCCATTGAGTGTCCGGTGCACTCTAGCGCTTGGCGTGACAACTGCACCATCGAGGACGTTCTGAAGCGCGCGGGCTTTGAGGTGGACTTGCTTATGGTGAAGCATGCACACTGGGCCGTCAGGAACCACGCGCTTGCCAACGCAAAGCGTCTGGGTGAGGTGATCCGCCTCGCCATGACGAGGAGGCTGGCATGACCGACGACGAGCGCCGTTTCTACAACTTGGTGGTCGACGGCCTGCGCCGTCAGGGCTGGGAACGCCAGGACGAGGAGGACGAGGCGATGAACAAGGTCGAGTGCAACCGGGAGCTTCTCGAGCTTCTCGAGAAGGCTCGCTCGCACAAGATGACCGAGGAGGAGATCGCGGCGCAGCGCGACTCCTGGGTGCGTGGCGAGATGGGCATCGGCAACGACCGCGAGGAAGCGGCCTACCGGCTCGACATGCAGTACCGCAGGGAGGGCTGGGGACTCATCACGGATCTGGCGTTCGAGGGCCGCGTGAGGCCGTCAGACGTCGAGAGCTCGGCTCGCTCGGTCGCTCGCTGGGCCTCCGACAAGCTCCGGGGGCTCGAGTGCAGATGGCCCGAAGGCGCCTGTGCTTGTGCGATGCACGAGGCGACGCAGCCGGATCCGCTCGGCCGCGTCTGGATGCACAGCGAGGAGGGGCTGATCTTCACGGAGCGGTGCCTTGGTCGCCTCATGATGCACTGCATGGCGAACGGGATCGAGGTCGGTACGGTGTGGGCGTTCAACCCGAAGTACCGCAGGTCTCAAGTCTGCGCATCCGTGAGGTTGCGCCCCGATCAGTTCGAGGAGTTCGAGAAGGAGACGGGCGGGAAGCTGCGCAAGCCGCCGGTGGTGAAGCCGTGCCGTGGGTGATGACCTCGCGGCGCCTCAAGCGTGGTGAAGGCAGACCTGGCGTCGGATTCTGGATCGGTCAGGTCTGCATCGCCTGTTGCGTTTACACGCGCAGCGGCGACGTCTGTCTAGAGATCAACGCCGCGCGCGGCAACTACCAAGAGCTTCATGGCGTCGGTGAGCGACGCCATGAAGGAGATGCACCGCCTGCTGAGTACACCGGAGGTAGAAGATGAGTGAGCACAACGCGACGAGGACTTTGAGGGGGCACCTGAAATACATGGGTGCCTTCGTGCAGCGGTTCGAAGACAAGCTGTCCCCGGGCATCCCGGACACCATGGTATGTCTCGAGGGTGTGGATGTCTGGCTCGAGGGGAAGTTCGTGAAAGAGTTACCTGTGCGTCAGGAGACCTTAGTGAGGTTCGGGTCGAAGGACGAACCTCGGTTGGCACACCAGAGGAACTGGCACCGCGCCTACCAGAAGGCAGGCGGCTTGAGCTTCATCTGGGTTCGTGTCCGCGACCGTGCCTGGTACCTGTTCAAGGACCCGGAGCTGCTCGTGTCTGGGATCACGAAGGAGCGGCTCCTGGCGAGCATGAACTACGGCAACGCGAGGACCCTCGCGATGGCGATCTCGGAGGCGTCGTTCAAGCACGGCATCAGGGTGGGGAACGTGCTGTGAAGAGGTACTCAATTATCCGCGACCTGGATCACGGCGAGGTCGTGACGTGTGAGAACATGGAGGTTGCGCGGGCAGCGGCGAAAGTCACTCCCGGCGAGACCCATATCGTCACCTGGGTGGGCCATGTCGGCCTGCCCGCGGTGGCTGCGGTCATGTGGAGCAACGGTGAGGTCGAGCAGGTGGAGACACTGTGCCTCTATCGCGCGGAAGCGGAGCGCATCGCACGAGCACGCGGCGAGGGCTTCTTCGTGCGAAGCATCATGCTCAACACGCAGTATCCGCAGGGAGGGGACGATGGTTTTTGAGGTGGAGATCTACGGCACCACGGCTGAGCAGGAGGGGGAAACGAGGTCCAAAGCCCGTTACCAGTTCTGGCTCAGGTACTGTACCGTGCTGCCCTACTCGTTCGGCGAGTTCATGAAGAACGCGAAGGTCAGGAGGAAAAGGAATGGAGAGTGAAGTACAAGGGTGGCTGAGGCGCGTCGAGGTCTACATGCTCGAGATCATCGAGGCGCGCACCATCGAGGACGGCTGGTCGTTCGGCCTGGGCGCTTTCAACGAGATCCCGAGGGAGGTCGCTCGGGGGTTTCTGCGTGACATGAGGTCCAGGGGCCTCGTCGAGTTCAACCGCGGCCTATTCCGCGAGGACGGCGAAGTCGGCGGGTCTGGGTATGCCATCACGCGCAAGGGGCGCGAGTGGCTCAAGCAGCAGTTGGAGGTGGGCAATGGCTGAGATGCCGGAATTCTGGGTGACCAAGGTTCTCTACGAGCGCAGTGCAAACGACGGGCTCGAGATCCACAAGACGCGTGATGAACTCGCGCTCGCGGTTGCTGAGCACGAGGCGGCGGGTGGTCGCGTTCAGGTGTTTCGCTGCGTGCCCGTCGCGCATGAGGTGTTCTCGATGAAGTATGCTATCCACTTGGAGGGTGAGTGATGCGGTGGCCTGAGGTGAAGAAACGCTTGCTCGAGATCGTGGGCAAGCTGAGGGAGCGCGAGGTCACGCAGGAGTTGGACCTGTGGGCGTTCTGGAAGTACGACGCCTACCCGTTCTTCCTGTCCGAGATTGTGCTCGAGCAGGATGACAAGGGCCGGGTGAAGGTTCAGGGTTACAGCGGCTGGTTCAGGCCGTTCTACCTTGCACGAGGCAAGCACGGCGAGGAGATTCACAAGCTCGGCAAGCGCTTGCGGGCCGCCTACCGGATTCACCAGGAGTGCGCGCGCAACGCGGCGGGCAACGTCGCAGCAATGGTGCTGCGTGATGCGGGGCTGCCCATCACGACGCTCGGCCTCGAGCGCACGGGATGGCAGGGCGAGGCCTACAGAGAGCTCTTCGAGGAGCAGCTGAAGCAGGAGCAGGGGTGATGCGGCATGAGGTGACCTATTGCACAGGATACGGACCGAGAGCCTCCGGCGGCGAGTATGGGCCGTTCTTCCGCGTGCATCTGTGGACGGCGAAGGGTTACTCGACCGCTACCTTCGCGACGGAACGTGAAGCCTTGTCGTGGATTGGGGGACGGAAGTGAGGAAGGACACGAATCCGAAAGACGCCGTGGGCACGAGGAAGTGGCGGCAGTTCATGGTCGTCCCGCGGCAAGTGCTGTGGGAGATCGGTGTCGGCATGCTCGAGGGCGCCCTCAAGTATGGGCGGCACAACTATCGAGCATCCGGGGTGCGCGCGTCCGTCTATGTGGATGCGGCCATCGGTCATCTGGACCAGTTCGTCGAGGGCGAGGACGTGGATCGGGATTCTGGGCTGTCGCACGTCACGAAGGCGATCTGCTCGCTCGTCGTCCTGAGGGACGCCATGATGAATGGGTTCTGGGAGGATGATCGGCCGCCGAAGGTGACGAATCTCGCTGGGGTGCGTGATCGGTTGCAGGCCAAGGTCGAGGAGATCTTCGACCGGTATCAGGGGGTGGATGCGCACCACTACACGCAGTCAGGGGATGGGGCGCCGTACCAGGAAACGAGGTCCGCTGACGACGAGGTGCTGGGCTCGTCACTGCGTCGTGCTTTGGAGAGGGCAGGTGGGTCTGCTCGCCTCGAGATCGACGGGAAGGAGATCACGGGGTGGGAGCGCCAGGACGATGGGTCAATCTCGTTGACGACGGAGCGGCCGTTTTAGTCGCACCAAGTGATGGGTCGGTTTCAGGCGGCGTCTGCTAGTGGGTGGGCGCCGCTTTTTCGTGTTGGTTCAGGTGTTGCAGGGAGTTCTTGTTTTTAGTGCGTGGGTTGCTGGGACCAGAAAGTTTTATTTAGGTCCAGTGGTGTTGGTTGGTTGAAAAAGCGCGGAGGAAACACACCGCGCGCGCTCAACGTGCGAGCGCCGGAAGGTCAGGTGAGTGCTGAATCTAGCGCGAAAACCTTGGTTCTTTGGTGGAAAACGAGGATTGCTGAACGCGCCGAAGCGGTTACGCGGACCAAGAGGTTCACCATTCAAGGTTCTCCCCTTTTGGTGGGTGGTTTCAGGGAGAGAGCGTTGGTGTGCTCTGTGCTGACCAAAGGCCCTACGATCCTTGGACAGAATCTAGAGTTAGCATCGCGCCGGCGCGCGTGAAGAGCTCGGGCTTGCGCCAGAATCTGGGCGTCGCGTTTCTGGACCTGCTTTTCGAGGTGTGGGGATCTTGACCGTCAACACCTTTTGGAAGGGTTGAGAAGGTCCAGAGTCATGGGATATAACTCGCTTATACGGGGACCGAGAAAGGTAGCGAACTGCGCGATGGAGAAGAAAGGGGATCTCATCCTGAATGCCAACGGGCAGTGGGTGAAGCCCAAGGCCACAGCCAAGGACGGGTCTCGCCGTGGGGTAGGGAATCTCGGTCGCACCCAGAAGCACGGCAAGCTGATGGAGCGGATCCGAGATGAGGTCTACAAGGCGACTGGGATGCGGGACTACGACCCCTTGGTGATGCTCGCCACCATCTCGGCCAAGGCCTACACTGGCTACCCCGCCGTCGACCACATCGGGACGCCGATCCTCGACGAGTTCGGAAACCAGGTCATGATCCCACCGAACCACGAACTCGCGGCGGCCACCGCTGCCCGACTGGCCCCCTTCGTGCACCGCACCCTCAAGCCCAAGGAGGAAGAACCTGATGACCCGAAGACGAAGGACCTGCAGGAAGCGAAGGAGCGCGTCCTCGAGGCGTTCCGAGGTCTCGGGGTGAAGATCGTCGAGGACGAGACCGAGAAGAAGGAGGATGAGGCGTGACCGAGCGTCGCGTCGTGAAGCACAAGCGCGGGTGGGCCGTCGAGGAGCACCAGATCGGCGGCTACTTTCCTGGGAAGAAGGTTCTGGCAGTTTACAGGAGCAAGGTGGAAGCCGAGCGGCATAAGGAGGACGGACCATGCGCTCAGGTCGCTTCCGAGGAGACGAGAACCTGGACGGTTCTTCTCACCCGGCCAGACGGCATATCCTGCGCGGTTGCCGCTGGCCGCGGATGGGAACCGAAGCGGAAAGGTGCTCCCGCATGAGCGCCGACGAGACCGAAAAGAAGGGAGATGACTGATGGGAAAGCCAGACGTGACCTACGAGTGCCACGAAGCAGACACAAGCTACCGCCTGGCGCCAAATCCCGATGCTCCTCCTGGAGCAGGGTTCTCGCACGGTGCAACCTTGTTCCATGACGATGGTTCAGGCAACTGGGTTCTCAAAACTCAGTTCTTCATCGCGCCTGAAGCGCTTGAAGCCCTCGGTCTAGCGCTCCTTGAAGCAGCTAAGGACGTGAAGTCATGAGCCCCTTCGCCGTCACCCGCTTCTTCACCATCGAGGCAGCCGCCGACTGGCTCCTCATGAACCGCCTCGTCCTGCCTGTGGTGATCCAGGTCCTGAAGCGCGCCCCCGTTGCTCGGTCGATGCTCGCCACCGAGTTCGGGGAGATCGTCACCGCCCAGATCCGTGCCGGGGGCGACGATCCCGACGAGGCGCAGCAGCCCTCCTGGGACGACCTCATGCTGAGGGCCCTGAAGAAGCTCGAGGACACCCCTGGGGGTCGCGGTGACTTCGTCGAGCACCCCAAGGACGCGCTCTCTTGAGGTGCTCTGCGGTGAGCATGGTAGGAGCCCTACGAGCATGGGGCAAATCCTTGCTCCCCGGTTGCTCTGTCAGCTCTCTGCGAACTCTGTGGCCTTGCTGCACTTCTCTACCCTGAGCCTTCATCATGCCGCTGGATTTTGCCTCCATCCACCCGGATCAGATCGACCCACTGCGCCTCGGGCAGTCGTTCCGTGCGCTCGGGATCACGATGGACGCCGTCCGCGAGGATCCAGAGCTCTTCCAGCTGCTGGTCGACCACTTCGATCCAGAGATCCTCGAGGAGCTGCTGCGCGACTGGTTCTTCCTTGCCCGCGAGGAGCAGCTCCCACCGTCCAACGACTACAAGTTCTGGCTCTACCTCGCCGGTCGCGGGTCTGGTAAGACCCGAACGGGTGCCGAGTGGACCAGGGAGCTTATCCGCCGGGGGTTCGACCGCGGCGGGTTAATCGCTCCCACGGCCGCCGACGTTCGGGACGTGATGGTGGAAGGCGAGTCGGGTCTCCTTGCCATCTGCCACGAGGACGACGTGGACTATAAAGGGCGCCGGCTCGGCCGTCCGCTCTACGAGCCTTCCAAGCGGCGCGTCACCTGGGAAACTGGGCAGATGGTCACCACCTACTCCGCGGACGAGCCGGAGCGTCTGCGTGGTCCGCAGCACTCCTTCCTGTGGATGGACGAGCTGGCCGCATGGCGGCGGATGGAGACCTTCGACCAAGCCATGTTCGGCCTGCGTCTCAAGAAGTTCGGCAAGCCCCGGGTGTTCATCTCCACCACCCCGAAGCCCAAGCCCCTGGTCAAGCGTTTACACGCGCGAGCCATGAACCCGCACGACAAGGAGGTGGTGATCACGTCCGGGTCGTCCGAGCGGAACAAGGTCAACCTGGCAGACGGTGTCCTCGAGGAACTCCGGGACATGTATGCGGGGACCCAGCTCGGCCGTCAGGAGCTGGACGGCGTCCTCCTCGAGGAGCTGGAAGGTGCGCTGTGGCGGCGGTCCCAGATCGACGCGAACCGGGTCCGCGTCATGCCGACGCTGCTCGACCCCGACTTCTACTTCACTCGGATCGTCGTGGCGGTCGATCCCGCGACGACGGACAAGGAGGACTCGGACGAGACGGGGATCGTCGTCGCGGGCCTCGGGTCGGACAAGCATGGCTATGTGCTCGCCGACTACACGGGGAAGTACTCACCTGGTGGCTGGGCCGCGAAGATCGCGGGGGCCTACCACATGTGGCAGGCGGATGCCGTCGTCGCCGAGGTGAACCAGGGCGGCGACATGGTCAAGCACATCCTGAACGCTCAGGACCCTTCCATGATCATCCGCACGGTGCACGCGGCCCGCGGGAAGATAGCGAGGGCGGAACCCGTCGCGCAACTCTACGAGCAAGGGAAGGTGCACCACGTCGGGCAGTCGGTCATCATGGCGGACGGGACGAAGAACGAGGGGCACCTCGACAATCTCGAGGACCAGATGTGCACTTGGGAGCGTCTGAGCGCCACCTACTCGCCGGACAGGATCGACGCACTGGTCTGGGCGCTCACGGAGCTCATGGTCGATGGCAAGAAGACCATCGTCACTGGTAAGCTTAAAGGCGGTTACTGACGCATCACCTTGTTCTATGCTTGCACGAGGTAGCACGCCTGACCTAGGTTCAGGCAAAGGAGGACCTTTCCATGCGTTCGACTGACCGTAGCGATTCTGCCGACGACCTCGTTGACGTGACTCCCGACGACGGGACAAAGACTTACGAGGGTAGCGCTATCACCTGCCGCGGGACGGAAGGTGTCGTCTTGGTGGAGACGAGCACGGGCAGGCAGGTGCTTGCTTACGTTGCTCCCGGCGCGGTGAACCCCGTTCGAGTTCGCAAGGTTCTGACTTCTGGCTCGAACACCGCTACCAATGTTCAGGTTTATGTCTGAATCTGGCGGCAGGATTCTGCAGAGGGCTGGCTGATGGGTGTTGCAATCGGCATCGGTGTCGGCGTCGCGTTTGGCGCTCGCCCGGCAAGCACGGCGTTGCCGCCCCTCACCAGCGCCGGTTTCACGCTGCTGCGCGGGCTGTCGGCCAGCGTGCAGTTCTACGCATCGACCGTGGTTGACGTCGGCAACGTGGAAATCACCGCGAAGGACAACGCCTTCATCGCGATGTATGAGGACACGACGGGGGCTAACCGCACTTATTCTGTGCAGACCATCAACGGCGTTGTTGTGGTCGGCGGCATCGGGTTTACCACGTTCGATACGCGTGGGGCTGAGTTTCGCGTGCTGGATCTCGCCAACGGGCTGTTTGTGCAGTTCCGCGCCAACGCGGGTGCAGACCGCAATTATGACGGCCTCAATGCGGACGTCGTGCGCGAGTTAGCCATTACGGCCACCATCGACGGCGACACCAGCGGCACGGTCTACGCGCTCGCCCCGCTTGTACTGACGATCCTGACCGACCGCGACGGGGTCGATTTTTTCTCTGCCTCGCCAGCGTGGCTAGATCGCGGCGCAACAATTCCCAACGAGCCGGACAACCTGTCGCATCAGGCAACCTATGCCTACACCAGCGACCTGCTCGTGCTCGATCACATCGCGCGCGAGAACGCGGGCAAACTTGCCAACCTCAATCCGACGGTTTCCGCCGGGCTTGTGACTGCTTTCACACCTACGATCTGGAACGCCATCACCACGGCCCTGACCGAGCGTGCGAAAAGTTGGGACGAGCACTGGCACGGCACCGCGCTCTGGCACCAGTCGCAGGCCAACAGCGTGCGCGAGGCAGCGCGGCTGTCGCTTGACGGCACCCCGGCACCGAAGGCCCTGCAAGACAGCCTGCTGGCGCGTCTTGGCGATGCTACGTTTGCCAATTCGACGGCCGTTGACATCAACGAGGTGTTTGACACCATCTGGGAGCACGCGCATCTCTACGACAATGTGCGCGGCCCGGTGCTCACGCTCGACACCGCGACAGCGGCGGATGCGTTCGGTACCACCCTCACCGCGGCCAACGTGCCGAGCTTGCCCGAGACAGCAACCGCAAGCCGCTGGCGTCCCGGTCGGTCTGCGCTAAAGCACAATCCCGGCAGCGGTCAGACGTGGTACGAAGTCACGGCCAACGCCAACAACGAAACCAAGCCCAACGGTCAAGCTGGCGTGCCGTATGGTTACGACAATCAAGCTGACAACGGTGGCTCGATCTGGTACGACCTGTTCGCTCGTGCCTTTGCGCACGATGCGGCGTACTGGCCGCACGGGGTGATGTACCATTTTCTCTATCCCCTGCACATGTGGCAGGCGGCGGGCCAGCGCACGAGCTTGCAGGACTTCAACATTGAGGCAGGCCGTGGCTGGGGCACCACGAATAACATCGACCCAGCGGGGTATACCAATGCAGTGGCCGAGTTCGAGACCCGGCGCACCGACGAGATCGCCAAGCGCCGCGCGCTGATCGACAGCCTCAACTACGCGGCGGTGTGGTGGCATCCGACGACAGCGCGTTTCCTGCCGGATTGGGTCGGGTTCCAGTTCCACATCGCGCCGAGCCGCATGATTGACGAGCGCGACCTGGGCGAGGCCCTGCACTATATCACTGCGCTGGGAGTCGATACGGCAGTGACCGAACTGGACACCGAAGCGGATGCACGCTCGCTGCTGGCCGATCCGTCGACTGGTGTTGATGGTACGGATTTCGTCAACGCAGGCCCTGAGACGACGACTAAAAAAACCATTCCCGCTGGCGTGATGGCCTATGCGGCGGCTTATACCCGGCGGCTGGTGCACCTGATGGCGCGGCACTCGCGGCTCTTTCTTGTTCGCGGCTGGGGTGACTTCTCAATCGTCGGTCAAAAAGAGCGCATCCAGTACATGGATTTCAACGGATCCACTGGGGTGGGCCGGGCCGGGTATATCGAGGCTTTTGATGCCGCGCGGTTTGGCTTCGACCTGTTGGCCCCCGCAGATCGCGTCGTCGGGGTCGCAGGTGCTGGGCAGCGCAGCATAGGGCCGGTAGCGCGGCCCTATCACCTGTGCTTTGGCCTCACCCGGCACATTTGGCGTGCCACGCAGGACACGTCCCAGCGCGCCTTTGACGTGGCGGGTAACGGGTCTGGTACGCGGCTCTTTGCAGGGCTGACG
>Ga0210043_1000179_pt1 | contig 70094 bp, 70 predicted proteins | sample CryGeymet201501t_FD_183990 | JGI IMG/M metagenome (GOLD analysis project Ga0210043, IMG submission 183990) | Groundwater microbial communities from Crystal Geyser aquifers in Utah, USA - Crystal Geyser metaG 2015-01t (SPAdes) (version 2) | ecosystem: Environmental > Aquatic > Deep subsurface >... | reverse complement strand
GACGGTGTGTTCGCTGGGACAGCTGCGAGCAAGAGCCATGGCGGTGTTCCTTCTTCGCCTTGTGCTCCACCAAAGAAGAGCGGACTACATCCTGCGGAGCTTGCGAAGAAGAAAGGAAAGAGTGCGAATGAAGTTGCTAGGCGAAGTCTTCTAGTAGATTGTGCTTCTTGAGAGTTTAGTGTTAATGCGTAGTAAATAAGGATTCCGAAAGCAAGCAACCAGATCAGGACTCTCATACTTGGTAGCATCTGGTAGTTGTCAGTAAGTAACTTTGGTTTCGGTATGTTAAATAGAACCAGTGCTATGTCCGTTTCAATTTCACGGAAGAGTGATACGAGAGTATGTTTTGCCTCAAGGAAGTTCCTTCTCTGGTCAAAGATGGAATTCTGATTGGGATTATCTGAGAAGATAGTCGCATACTTGTTTTCATTGACATTGGCTTGTACAAGCAAGGCATCGGATCTTGTATACTGTGCTACCTTGTCTCCTTCAATTCCAGGAATATACATTGTATGCTACTCTGGTTCTCCTGGGGATCGGTGGATCTCATAGAGATTGTGGAAGTTGTAGGTGGTTGTGTTAGCGTTCTTCAGTTGTTTCTTGATTCTGTTTCCACTTGCATCGTAGAAGTATTGGAATACATCTCCACCTGCTGTCGTTATCTCTGTGAGTTTGTTCTGGGAGTTGTAGCGGAATACATCTCCATTCCTTTCTATGAGATTGCCTGTTGTGTCGTAGGTATAGTTTGTGTCGCCTGTTTGTAGGCTGGATACCTTTGTAACAGCGTGTACGTGGTTGGGATTAGTGTATTGCAGTGCGAACTGTCCTCTTTGTAGCAGGTTGCCGTTCTTGTGGTAGTTGTATTCTTCGGTTCCGTATTTGCCGATTGCTTTGGTTAATCGATTGAGAGCATCGTATTCGAAGCTTTGGCTTCTGGATTCATTGAGTCTATCTGTGATGGAGGATATGTTTCCTTTCTTGTCGTAGGTGTAGGATACGTTCTGTTCGGTCTGTCCTTCGGCTAAGGTTGTTTTGAGTGATTTAGGTCGTCGTCTTAGAGGATCATATTCTATGTCCATGACAACATTGTTCCCTGTTTTACGTTTGATGATGAGTTTACCGTCTTCTTGTACTGGACCTATGTATTGTACAACTGGTTGGTTTCTATAGCTATCATCGTGGGAGTGCAATGCTTCGTGACTCACTTTGTGTCGCCAGGTTGCTACATCGGTCTTGCAAAGAGTCGACACAAAGCGGTCACTACGCACGGGGTTGTAATCTAGTGATTCTTCTTTTATAGGGCGGGGCGAATCCAGCAACATTTGGGTATATCTGTGAATGTAGAGATAGATTACTAAGCTAACCAAATGATGCTGGAACGGGCTGTCATCTATGGTCAATAAATTGCTGTTTGGTTTGTATTTCATAGCTTTCTATCTACCTCCAATTTATTGACCCCGCTTTAGCCGAAGGCGATCCCTTTCGCTAGGTGATCTGTCCTATTTTATGCTAGTTGGTTTTTATTGTCTAGCAAAAACATTTCAAAAGAGGATTATTCCTTCATTAATTTAAAAACCTCCTGATTCCAAGTTAGTTGCTACTCCCGTATTTAATGGTTTGTATCATACATACTACTATCAGAAAGTAGCGTAGATTTTATTGAATCACCTTCTATTTTTTTCAACCTTTTCTAAGATGAAGCTATATCATTACAAATTGAGAGATCTGTAAATTTACTGTTTTTACTGAATTTTTTCTTTTTTTCTTCTAAATTATTGTTAAAGCCTAAATCTTTACTTCTGCTAATATAAGAATATTTCCAACATAACAGAAAATACATCCTATTAAATAGTTTTTACGAGGCTCAGGCTAACTGAATTTGGGTGAGTTTTCAAAATTTTTCTGAATTTCTTTTACTCTATCCTCATATGCGGAAATCGGAATCAAAAGTTTATATTCTTCTAACCAATCCAATCTCTCTTGGGCAGTGAGCTTGGAACAAGTTTCTAAATATTCATCCGTAAATATTTGTAATGCTCTCATGATTTATTTCTCTTCCTTCTTAAGGGATGTCAATGCTTGCACATCTTCCAAATCTTGCTTTCTCTGAGTTTTAGATTTAAGTTGAATCAATCCATCTAAGTCAATGACAGGAATATCTCCCCATTGAGAAGGGATCAATACCGTATTATAATTTCGGATATCTTCTGTGATTAAAATATCTAATAGGTCTATTTTCCGTTCCAAATGTATGAAGTTCCAGGCGATTAGATTTCTTTCATTTATAAGTTCATCTCGATTATCAAATATTTTGCGAGCATTGATAGGTAATGCGGATTTCATTCCAATGGATAAAAGAAGTTCTTCTATTTTAATGAAATTATATATTGTTAACTCGGTTATAATATCTAAATCAATTGTACCTCGAATAGCACCATGCAAGGCTACTGCATAGCCTCCAACAACACAATAGGGAATTTTTGCCTCTTGAAATAGTGGTATGATTCGAGAAAGGATCATGGAATTATTCGATTAATATTTGAAATTTTTGTCAATAAGGATTGTAGAGTATTTTTATTGTCTAAATTGATCCTGAATATCTTGATAACCATTTCAGCTTCTGGACAGATTTTTATTTTAATAAATTTATCTTCTTATATAAATTTGGTTTAACGATTATAAGCTAATCTTTTACTCTAGCAGTAAATTCCTGCATCGCTGTTTTTTCCGCTTTCATAAAATTATGATCGTTAGAATTGAATATTCTATTTTTGGCAGAGTCGTTGAGTATATCTTTTGAATCGATCAGATTGTAAATATTTCCATTCTTATCTACTCCAAGGATTCCATAAAATTGGATACCCTTCTTAACACATAAGGGCAATTTTTCATAAGATTCTGTAGGATCAATTCTGGTGTCATGTGAGCTGCTATAGGTTCTATAGAATCCATTGCCTATAGGAACTTGGCTTGTTATACTATAGCCTATCTGACTGATAGCATAGCATTTAAAATTCTCAAGTGATGACCAGGAAAAGTAAACACTATGGGATAACCCGCTTAATGGTATGTCCAAATATTCTTCTTGATCATTAGATGGATTTGAATGTTCATTCGCAGAAATTTCATTTCCTATGACATTTCCTTTGCTAGAATCCATCTCTACGAGCTTTAATTTATCTATGCTACTGAAGTTGATACCATACTTTGCATCGTCTTGGTTCACCAACACCGCTCCGATCAGAACAAAATCCTTTTCTTGGATGGAGCTCTTGCGAATCGTATAAGGAGAAGTGCAGGAACTAAAAAATAAAATAGTTATTAAAATAAATATTTTAACCAACGTATAGTGTCTTTTGAAGAAAATGTCGTCGTTAGTATCTATTGTCATCTGTCGCCTAATGAAATCCATTCTCAAAACCGTAGGATTGAATCCTACAGTTTGAATCCAATTCCAAAATTGCAAGCAAAAATGATAAAACCTTAGAAAATTCAACCAAATATTATGTAGATACGACGTTAAAGTATAAAGTTCTATTCAATTGATAGCACGAATTAGCTGCATGCACTATCATTAAGCTTTTCAATTTACATACAAAAAGTCATTCTATAAAGTGCATCATGAATTCTGCTTTATGAATCTTTAAAAATATGAACCAACGAAATTATTTTAATTTCTGCGAGACTCACTCAGTTTATATCTTACTAATTCGGAAATTTTGTGTTTTCTTGTTTTCCAAAGTCTCTCTTAGCGTAGTCCTCATCAGACTCCCAATAGCATTGCTTATTCTCCCAATATTTTATTCGCCATGATTTGTTAGGGAAATGTATCTTTTTTACAATTCGTTCATAATACATTCTATCACAAAGGGAATCTGTCCAAAATGTTCTCATATTGTAATCATAAACACCAGAGTATCGGTCTAAATCACCGAATACAGCTCTCTTGATTTCGGGATCATAATATTTATGACTTATTTCATATTCAACAACCTTCCCTTTGTAGAAATAAAAAGTTAGAAATATTTTTTCATCACTATAGGATACTTTAATATTTCCATAATCTTCATCTGTTCCTTTTATAAAAGAATAGAATATCAATCTCGTAACTAACACTTCTCTGCCAAATAATAATTTCGGCATGGGAGGATCAAATGTAAGTCTATCATCATATTTTTTCCCATATTTTTTAAGTATATCGCTTTCACTCATTCCAATGAAATTAGAGCCTTTAATATCATCTTTGACCGTTTGATTTAGATCATTCGAATTTCTTAGATTGATGCTATCTCCACAGAATTGAGTTCCATAGATTAAATCCCATCCAAGAATCAAGTAAGTAATAAATGCTTTCATGATTTTCCTACCAGTTTCAATTTGGATAATAAAATTTCAACAAAGCTCTTATAACAAAAAATACAATAACAATTCCAAGAAATTGTAGAATAAATTTTCTTCTAAGTTGATAATAATAAACTTTACTTTTCGTAATGGATTTGTGAATCTTCCAAAAAGTTTTGAATTTAACGAGTCGAAAAAGTAGAAATGTAGTTAGCAAAATTGAAATTAACGATATGAATAAAAATGCACTCTCATTTTCTATTTTTGTTGGAAGAAATCCTAAATAAGCATCATTGGATCTTAATTTGTTTCGAAGAAAAATAATAATGAAAAATGTAATTCCCCATAATCCTCCACCTACAGCAATTCTTGAGGAAAATTCAGATGTATAATAAATCTCGGTTTGTTTAAAAAGGTTTGAAGTAAGTTTATAATGTATAAAATGAAGTATATTTCGTTTTGGGTTGAATTTCATTTATTGATGCCTATGATAATTGCAATCATTTAATCAAATAGCTCTTCACTTAATGATTTATCTGTTTTAATTGTATATAGTGCACTTAGCACGATGTCTTCAATAGGAATATTCTGGCTTTTCCCATTCACCAAATCGTTTTTAATCCTTTAATCTTTAAATTAGAAATATTAGCATCCTTAGATATCAATGTATATTTATTTCTTACTGCAATGTAAACCAAGAATAAATCAAAAGGATCTTTATGTCCAGTTAATGGAAACCCCGAAAAATTGATTGCATCATCACCTGATAATTCCAATAGATCAATACTCATTTGGTTTAAAAGACTTGGGATTTCTTCTAATTGGAAACCTGAGATTGATAACTTTTTTATTCGAACTTTTAAAGCAATCTCCCATAAGGAAAGACTTGTAACGAATATCTTATTATTCGGATCTTCTAAAATTTTTTGAACATGTTTACTTAGTTTTTCTGGATTCGAAATACTCTAAAGAATACAATGAGTATCTATTAAATAATTCATTTTAGATTCAATAGTTCTTCGGCTGTAATCTTAAAATCATTTGCAAAAGTAACCTTCGATTTACCTTTAAGGATTCCTAATGTTCTTTTCTTTTTCTTTTCTGCTTTTAATGGCACAATTTTAGCTATAGGTTTTTTATTTTTACCAAATAGTATTTCCACTTCTTCTCCATTTTTTACTAATTCAAGAATACTTGAAAAATTACTCTTTAATTCACCAATAGCATATGCTTTCATAATTTCAATTTCACTTTTAATTGACTACTTGTCAAGATAAAATAGTTCTTATAATTTTTAAGATACAATCTACTTGATTGCACTCCCATCAATGATGAACACTATTTTTTAGGGTGTGACGAAAAAGGGCAAACCGCAACTCCATCTATGATTGAATCTAACCAAGCAATCTCTCTATTACAAATGTTTATCCAACATAGCAGAAAATTCGTTCAGTGAATCAGTTTTTGAGAGCCTAATATAAAGATTCTTCTATTATCATCCTATCCTTGACTATAGTAAATTCATCTTCCAACAAAAATTCATTAATTTCAGAATAATCATTTGAACTAAAAATAATTTTGTTATTATCCTTCGGATCTATAATATCAATCTTGTTCAAATTATCTAAATCATTTTTAACAATTAAAACATATGGTGGATTTAATCCTTCATCACACCATATTTTATACGAATTAATATTTTTCATTTAGAGGATACTATTCTTGGTATTATATGATATAAACCATTTTTAGGTTTAATTTCACCATAGTCTAAGGATGCTTTTGATCCATCAAATCCTATTGGATTCTCAAATTTATAGCCATACCTTTCCCATCCTCTAACATTACCTAAATAATTTCGTTTTTGCAATAATATATTTTCAGCTTTTGATAAAGTAGCCACATCAGATAAATATAAGGCCGCTAATACTGCACTATAACCAATGCCTTGATCCCGAATTAGTTGACATTATTTTCATATTCAAATCTATCTAACCTAGCCTAACTTAGACAAGAATGAATTCTTTCACAATAATAAAACTAATCAATAAAACTAAAAATAGGAACTGATGCCTTTTCTAGATCAGTGAATACATTTTAAGCTATTTCTCGTTATATCTTCGAATTGATGTCGATACTTATCGAATAAACCATTCCTGAAATCTTCCAGAAAAAAATTCATCCACCTCATACATAAAATGAAAGTACAACCAAAAAAGCATCCAATAGATTATAGTTATAGTTACGAGTAAAGAAGCTGTGTGTTTTGCTAGTTCTTTGCTACCAGTGTAATACAATCGAATCATTGTTATGGGCCATAGAATGAATAGGAAATAAAAAATTGCCTTCCCCATTCCGTAGATATAATTTCGGATCTCCCAACCTGGATTGCTCTCTAGTCTATCCAAGGCGAGAGACCATTCTTTACCGAATAAGATAAGATAAACTACAAAAAGAAAGAGAAAGCTGACCTTCCAAAGAATTTCCAAATCTTTTCGAAATAAAACTAAGATGATACCTACAAACCAGAGAATGAATACGGGAAATACGATTTGATCAATCCAAGTGATAGTTTCCATTACTTTTGCAGCCACCTTAGACATTGATTTAAGCTTAGCGAATCCACCTTACTCTTGCTTGCTGCTATACTGTAGGCAGGTCCATGATCGGGAGATACACGACTGAAAGGTAAACCCAAAGTTACATTTATACCAGCCTTTCCTTCCAAAAGCTTAAATGGAATTAAGCCTTGGTCATGGTAAGAGGCAAGCAAAATATCCCATTCTGATTGATTCGATAAGTGAAAGGTAGAATCAGCAGGAAGAGGGCCATCTACTTGGAAGCCCATCTTGGCCGCGAGTTTCATAGCTGGCTTTAGAACCTTTCGTTCTTCATCTCCTACCTTTCCACCTTCGCCTGCATGAGGATTCAATCCCATGAATCCTAATTTGCAAGCTTTGGGAAAAAGTTTAGAATCAATTATACTTTGGAATAATTTACGCCAGGCAACTAATTTCAATTCAGAACTTACCTTGCTAATAGGAATATGTGTGGTTAGTGGAATTACATTCCATTTGCGACCAGCCATTAGCATAAATGTGGGACGATGGAAAAATTCAGCAAGGGCTTCGGTATGCCCACGGAATTTTGCAATGCCAGATTTAATGACCCATTCTTTGCTTAAGGGAAGAGTGATTAAGTCGCCATTGAATTTTTCAACCAAGCTCATACCAGTTAACAAGGAATAGTAAGACATCCGACCTGTGGTTTTACTAGGTTGGCCCAATTCTATCTTTCGATCAGTGATTGGTTTTAAAGAGAAATCACTTTGGTGAGATGGCTTTTTTATTTTTAAAGAATTTTGCAAGAAAGCTTCTGCTTCGATTTGGAAAATCCCTGAACTGGGAATAAAACTAGAATCCACTGAGGAATCTAAAGATACATTGTGTTCGGGAAAAGAATAAGAAATATTTGATTTTGATCGGACGAGGAAGATGGGTCTTGATTTTGAAATTTTTCTAAGAAGAGAATCCTCCTTGGCAATCAGTTGAGAACTGATACCAGAAGGATCACCTTCTGTGATAAATATGGGACGAGCTCCCATGGAAATTTATTCTTTGGTGGCGGGTTGTTTGCCAAAAAGTTTTTCTAGATTGAGTGAATCTTTTGAATATTCTAATTCAATCAAATCTTTAGCTGAATGTTTGAGATCATTAGAAATCATACAACGGCCTTCTAGAATAACTCCATTCTGGATAATCAATTCTGGAGTCTTAATATCACCTAAAATCTTTGAAGTAGGAAGAAGCATAACTCGGTTTCTTGCAGTGATGTTACCCGCAACAATTCCTTCCACGATCACATTGGTCGCCGTGATATTTGTCTTTACTTTACCTGTAACTCCAATGTAGAGCTGGTCAGCTTGTAAGGATTTCCCTTCAAACTTTCCATCAATCTTAAGTGAGCCATTGATAAAGAACTTACCACTAAAGTAAGAATTTTCGCCGATGGTTGAATTTGTAACTTCTGTCTGATTTTTTACTAATGCCATGGAATTTCCCGATTCAATTGAATTGTATATCTATATTTCGTTTCCCCTGATTCAAGGAAAGACTTTTTCTACAAAAATTAGATTTTCATATTCGGCAGATTGATCGCGTCCATTGCTTCCTTGGTAAATGTCGTGAAATCATTCAAGGCGGCAGGAATTGTCTTGCCTTCCAGAAGACTTGCCTTCTCAAAACGTGGATTGAACTTGATAGGATCATCTAAATTCATAATAACAGAGCTTCCCTCTTTCAAATCCTTATTAACAGCTTCTAGAAATTCTCTTGTCTTTTTAAAGACATCAAAGGCCTCTGAGATAAAAATCCGAGATTGTTTGTTCTTCATCCGTCCTAACTGTTCGCGGAATTCCTGCTTTTCTGCGGCTGCAAATTCCTCTATAGTCTCCATGAGAACTTTCATGTTTCTACGAAGATTCTCCATATGCTTGAATAAGGTATCCCTTTCACTTTGGTGGGAAAAGTCGAATTTAATATGAGTATCACCTAACAGAGCCATGAATTCAACATCCATTATATTTGTAAGTGTGCCTATTTGATTGATTTCTCTATCATGGGAATTGGGAGTGATCTTCATTATAGGAAATTGTGCAATATACCTATGCTTTACATTCGGATCACCATCTTGGAGTGCTTTTGAATTCGCAACTGTAGATGCCATATTATCAGGAATTCCGTCGGGAGAAATCTCCATCATCTTGCGGTTGTATTTATCTAAATCCATGGACACTCTTGTCGCTTGGAAATCATCCTTGGATTCTCTCTTGATTTTTTCTAAATTGCGAATGATAGATTGGATTCTAGAAATCTCAACAATTTGTTCATGCGACAGCGGCATAGGAACCTCTCTTCTGAAGGAACAAAGGAATCTCCCAACTTGGATTGCTCTCTCGAATCAATTCAAGCAGCTTCTCTCCCTCAAGGTCATTGCCCATACGAATATCTATAATTGCTTTCATATAGAGAGCTTGGGCGTGAAACTTCATCCTACCTGAGAGAATATAATGCTTATAGAATCTTTCATCTTGTCTTTCCAAGAAGGCATCTACGAATAAAACTGTGTGAGCAAGATAAGACTCTGGAAGTCTTTGTTGTAGAAGCTGTATCATATTTTTGGATTCAGAGGTCTTCTCTAGCAACTGCTTGGCGATTCCAAAAGGATTTCTCAGTATCCACTCTGGGATTCTTCCCTCAAATGGATTCCCAATATTTTCCTGATTCTTCATTTTGGGAGAAAGCCTTCCATTTTGGATAAAAAGTGAATCTAAAAAATCACTCTTCCATTCTTCGGGAAGATATTTGGCAGCTAGTCGAAAGGCTGTCCAAGTAGGGAATTTTTCCAGAACATCTGACCATACTTCCTTCCATTCTACTTCTGAAAGCAAATCCTTATTCTCAATTGCTATACGAAGCAAAGATTTATTATAAGGAAGAAGATCATGAAATCGGGAAAATGCTCGGCAGGTTAATCCTAAAAGATCTAAATTCTTACCAACCATAAGCATATGGTAGAGATTCATTAATTCTTCTTTTTCCATGGTACCATGGATTTTCTTCAGATTGGATTTTTCTTGGGATGATGTTTCAGAAATTTTTTGCTTTTGATCTGAGGCTTTGGTGCTGTAATGACTCGTAAGAGGCTCTTTAACTTTTGGTTCCTCAGTGCCGATAGTAATCTCAGTCCATTCTAGATTAGGTATCATAAGCCCTCACCACAATCATGTTAGCAATATTCACTCGTAGATCAATCCTTTTCCTTTTGATTTTCGGAAGTTTTTCCGTTTTTGCCCAAGAAAGCTTACATATTTGGATCAAATCCCATCGTTGGGATCTAATTCATGAAAAATTTCAGAACAGATCCCCCTCCAAAGAGAGCGAAGTTTACAGTCTCATTGAATACAATGACAAATCTGAGGATAAAAATCCTGAGAAAAGATTTCTACTTCTCATCTCCCAAGTGAAAGGCAGTTTTGTCAATTCCTATGATCGCTCTGATATCAATGCAATTCTTGAGAATACTCTTCCCCACCAATCGATAGTCTTAAGACTTAGCTTCTGGAAATTGTACCAAGAATTGGTTTCTCGCAAAATTCTGAATCCACAAGAACAAGCCAAATATCTGAGCAAAATTTCCTGGGATACTGATCCTGTTTCCAAAAAAGCATTCGATGAATTAATTAAAGTTCACCAAGACGCAGAGAACAACCAAGCAATCATTCAATTAGTGAATAGTCTTCATAACGAAGAAAAAAGATACTATCTAAATAAAGAATCTTGGCTGCGTTATGCGAAAGCACTTGCCAAATCAGGTGAGATTAAAAAAGCAAAAGACGAATACATCGCTCTTGCCCAAGATTCAGAAACACCAGATTACCTCAGAGGATTCATCTACCAAGACTTAAAGAAATTTCTCACAGAAGATGCTTTTATGAATCTTAAGATTGAGGAAGTATTCTGTCTGCTTACTGTAATGAAATCAGAAGAGGCGGCTCAGTTCTTTCGTAAGAACAAGCAAGATTTTCATTCCCGAATTCCAAATCCAACATCATTTTATCTAGCTCTTAAATACTTAAGCATACGAAATGATACAAATACTTTAATAGCTCTCATCCTTTCCAATCGAAATCATCTAAACCCTGATGATGAATACTTAGGAAAGGTTGGAGAAATTCTTTATTTCCAAAAAAATTATGAATCTGTTGTTCGTGTCTTAGAAAGATTTCCTGAATACCACGATTCGATGAAATACAAATTCTTACACCTTAGCCACGAAAAGCTTGGACACAATGAACAAAGCATCGACTACTTAATCCGTTACCTAGCACAATATCCTTTTAATCTTTTCTACCAAGACAAGCTCATAGATTTTTTAATTACCAAACAAGCAACTAAGATAAGCTATGCGGATGAACACTATTGGAAGAAGGCAATGAATGAAATGCCGAATCTTCCAGTCAAAGGCAGGTTGGTGTATTGGTATTTAAGAATGCTCAAAGATTCAGGCAAAGATTCTGAACTAAAGAAGGAATTACAGCTCTATTATGAGAAAATCGCAGGCTCTTATTATACAAGAGTCATTCGTGAAGAATTCCAATCGACTCTAGCTGAACTTCCTGAACCAAAGAATCCTACAGATAACAAAGAATCATTATTCCGGTATCTATCCATTTCTGGGGGAGATCCCAAGTATTCTGGTAGAATACTCAAGAAAAACCTCGGTTTTGCATACTTCGATCGTTCTTTTGATCTAGGAGTTCGTCTTTCCAACACCCAATCTAAGGTTAAAGGAGATCGTATGCTTTCCGTTGCAAGCGATTACTTTCGCTTAGGTGAAGAGAGTTTTGGCATGAGCTTGGTTCAATTTTATGCCAAAGAAAAAAATATCTCCATCATGGACAAAGAAGAAATACTAGTTGCGATTGGAGAACTTTCACATAACACATACTATAGCGCATTTTATACAAGATCTTTACTTAAGAGATTGTTTATTCCTGATGATCCAATTTTGTTGCCAACTTCCGTCTCTGCAAGAATTTACCCAAGACCACATAGAGATCTTGTTTCTAAATACTCTAACGAGAGTAGAATTTCAGAAGATGTAGTTTATGCAATCATGCGCCAGGAATCTTTTTATAAAGAGAATGCAGTATCTAGATCCAATGCACAAGGACTCATGCAGATCATGCCTGCAACTGGTCGTGAGCTTGCCAAGAATCTAGGAGTAAATTCCTATACTCTTTTTAATCCGAATACATCGATTCGCTTCGGATCAAAATTCTTAGGCTATCTTATGCGGGAAAATGAAAATGATATGAGATGGGCATCTATTGCATACAATGGTGGACCGGGCAATCTTCGTAAATGGAAAAGAAATCACTACAATGGAGACTTCAATCATTTCTTAGAGGATGTGCCTTACAAAGAATCAAGAGACTATTGCAGAATTACTGTTTCTAATTTTTATGCTTACGAAATTATGCGATCCTTTCATGGATTGTGAATTTTTCAATGCTGTTTGGAAAAGTGCTTTCCCCATCGGACTCAGATGAAATTCTATTCAATCGGGGGATAGAATTTTCATGTCAAACACAGCAATCCTAAAAGTAGACGGGAAAGAATACGAACTTCCTATTATAGAAGGCTCAGAGAAAGAAAGAGCCATAGATATTACGAAATTAAGAGCTCAATCAGGGCTTATCACTTTAGATAGTGGTTATTTGAATACAGGAGCTTGCACCAGTGCAGTTACCTTTCTAGATGGTGAACTTGGAATCCTAAGATACCGTGGAATTCCTATTGAAGAACTCGCTGAGAAATCCACTTTTACAGAAGTCGCTTATCTTTTGATATATGGCAAATTACCCAACAAGAAAGAATTAGAAAATTGGAATGACTCTCTAACTAAACATACATTAATTCATGAAGATCTTAAGAGACTTTTCAATGGTTTCCCAAAAGACGGTCACCCAATGGCGATCATGTCATGTATGATGGTTTCTCTTTCAACCTATTACCAGGATTCTTATGATCCATTGAATCCTGAGCATAGAGAAATCTCTATGATTCGCCTTCTTGCAAAATTTCCTACTATCGCAGCTTTTGCATTCAAGAAATCCATAGGCCAACCCATCATCCATCCTCTCAATAAGTACGATTATTGTGGGAACTTCTTAAACATGATGTTTAGCGTTCCAGCGGAAGAATATGTAATTGATCCAGAAGTAGTGAAGGCATTGAATCTTCTTTTAATTCTTCATGCTGACCACGAACAAAACTGTTCTACATCAACAGTTCGTTTGGTGGGATCTTCCCTCGCTAATCTTTACTCAGCAATTGCAGCAGGAATCTGTGCACTTTGGGGACCACGTCATGGAGGAGCCAACCAAGAAGTTCTTGAGATGTTGGATTACATCCACCAAAGCGGGAACAAAGTATCCAAGATGGTTGAACAAGCTAAGGACAAGAATTCTTCTTTCCGTCTTTCTGGTTTTGGTCATAGAGTTTATAAGAATTTTGACCCAAGAGCAAAGATCATCAAGGTTGCAGCGGATCGAGTTCTAAGCAAACTTGGAATCAAAGACCCCCTTTTAGACATCGCCAAAGAACTAGAGGAAGTAGCTCTGAACGATCCATACTTTGTGGAAAGAAAACTTTATCCAAACGTAGACTTCTATTCTGGTATCATCTACCGTGCACTTGGTATCCCAACCAATATGTTCACTGTAATGTTTGCTATGGGTAGACTTCCTGGTTGGATCGCACAGTGGAAAGAAATGATTGAGGATTCTAGTCTTAAGATTGGAAGGCCTCGCCAAGTTTACACTGGTGCTACAGAAACTCATTACGACCAAGCTAAAAAAGGGTAAACAACTGATCTACAGAGGGCGATTTTCCATTCATAATTTTTCCTTATGGCATAATTTGTGAAAGATGAATACTCCCTCTATGATTCTGGGAACAAACTCAAATTAGAACAACTAGGGGAATTTCGACTCATTCGATCTTCCCCTCTTTCTGACTATCCTACCACCAAACTAAAGCTATGGGAAGAATGGGATGCAAAATACACTAAGAACGATAGAGGCTCTGGTGAATGGAGCTATCGCAAAAAAATCCCTGCTAGCTTCACTATAAATTACGCAGACATAAAATTCCTTTGTAAGCTGACTCCTTTTGGACATATTGGATTATTCCCCGAACAGAAGTTCAACTGGGATCGCATAAGAAGTGATAAACTAGCAAAGCCAGGTTCCAAAGAAGAATGGGAAGTGCTGAATCTTTTTGCTTATTCTGGTGGATCGACTATGGCTTGCTTGCAGGCAGGCATGAAAGTCTGCCACCTAGATGCATCCAAGGGAATGGTTGAATGGGCTAGAGAAAATGCCAAGCTCAATCAATTAGATAAGAAACCTGTCCGTTGGATAGTGGAAGATGTCACAAAATTTCTCAAAAGAGAGATCAACCGTGGCAAGAAATACAGCGGATTCATTTTAGATCCTCCTAGCTTTGGTAGAGGAAGCAAGGGTGAAGTCTTCAAAATTGAAGAAGACCTAGGTGCTATGCTAGACCAATTGATGGTACTTTGCGATAGTAAACCGAAATTTATTATACTTACCTGCCATTCCCAGGGATACAGCTCACTAAGTCTTGAGAAGATGATAGCAACTCGCATCAAGAACCAAGGAACTTTTGAGTCCAGCGAACTTTGGCTAGATGAATCCCATGGTGGGAAATATCCAGCGGGTTCTTGCTGTTTTTTTACTGACAAAAATTTATGAAAGAATACAAAATCAAACCTCGAACCAACAAGCCCGACGCAAGAAGAGATAATACGAAAAAATCTGATTCCACCCATTCCAAATTCAAAAGAGAATCATCAGAAAAATCAAATCCATCTGAGAAGAAACGGTCTTCCTACAATACTGATAAGGATAGTGCAGTTCATAAAGCTGATAAGCCACAGGTAAGCTCTAAATCTACAAAATCATTTTCCAATAAGAAACAATTCAAAGCGAAAGATTTCTTCAAAGAAGCTGAGACTTTTAAGCCTAAAAAAGATTCTGAATCTAAAAAGTTTAGAAATCCTTTGGATGAGGAAGGCGATGATAAAAATCGTCCTCTTGAGATTACCTCCTTTTCCAATCCTAAGGTTAAATACTTAAGTTCACTCAAAGATAAGAAATTTCGTGACAAAGAAAATCGAGTTTTTATTGAAGGCTTCCGTGAAATACAAAGAGCCTATGCTGGTTTTAAATCTAAAAATCCACTGCTTCCAAAATTTCAACCAGAAATCATATGCATTAGTCCTGAATGTTTCTTGGGAATTAACGAATGGAATATGATCAAAGATTGGCGAATTCCTGTCTGGCAGTTTCCCAAAGCAGTCTTTGAGAAAATCTCTCATAGAGATAGACCTGATGGTTTGATATTAATCGCATCTATTCCTGACACTTCATTCAAGAAAAATTACCTAGAGTCATTAGAAGATGAAATTATTCTTATCATTGAAGGCGTTGAGAAGCCAGGCAATCTAGGAACCATCATTCGTTCAGCGGAAGGTGCTGGAGTTCATTCCATAATTGTAACTGATCCGCAGACTGATATCTATAGCCCCAATGTTGTAAGATCTAGTACGGGAATTCTTTTCACTTTACCAGTTTTCCAAGGAAATACAGGAGAAGTATTTTCTGCACTCAAAGCAAATGGATTCCAAGTAAAGGCTCTCACTCCTGAGTCGGACAATATGTACACAAATTCTAACTTAAAGGGTAAGATTGCATTAGTATTTGGAAGCGAACAGTACGGACTTTCCACAAAGGCAAAAGAATCTGCTAGTGAACTTTTAGGGATCCCCATGGAAGGAGAAGCGGACTCTTTGAATCTAGCTCTCTCAGTGGGAATTGTAGTCTATGAGGCAATCCGTCAGAGAAATTTATAATTTCCAATTAGGTGTTTTGATTTGAAGATACTTTACTATGTTAGCAGCCATGGATACGGCCATATTTCTAGATCCTACGAAATCATAAGAAAACTCATCTCATCCTCTGCCATTCACTCTGTTACGATAGCATCTCAGCGAATAGATTTTATTAAAGAAAAGTCTGAGAAAATATATTTCCGTAATATTGCTATAGATGTTGGAGTCCACCAAAAGGATTCTCTATCCTTGGATGTAGATCTTACTCTGAATAAATTAGAAGAATTTGAGAAAAATAAAAATGCACTTTTGGAAGCAGAGGCAAAATTTGCAGTCCAAGAAGATTTCGATCTAATCATTTCAGATTCTGCTTCCTTGCCCTTTGTTATTGGAGTTGAGGCTAAGATTCCAACTATCTTTATAGGTAATTTTACCTGGGATTTTATCTATTCCAATTTTGCGAAATACAATCCTAATTATTCAGTTATTTCGAATATTATTAAAGTGGAATATAGTTTTGCGACCAGTGCGTTTTTACTTCCATTTACCTGCCCCATAGATGGATTCTTAGAGATAGAAAAAGTCGGTCTTGTTGGACGAAAAAGCTTACTTTCGAAAAAAGAAGCAAGAACCAAATTTAAATTTAAGACTGATATTAAATACTTTCTGTTCTCTTTCGGTGCTTATGGCCTAAAAGATATTGTTTGGAACTGGGACTGTATTCCTGATGATTGGGTTATAGTCTGTTCAGAATTAGCTGGTTTTGAATCGGAACAAATTCTCAATATTCCCCATACTTATTACCCAGACTTGGTGAAAGCAGTAGATTTTGTAGTTACAAAGCCTGGGTATGGGATAATCAGTGAAGCGATATTTGCAGAAACACCTATCATTTATACAGATCGCGGTGATTTCGCTGAATATCCCCATTTAGTGAAAGCCCTAGAGAAATCTCATCTTTGCTCCTATATCAGCCAAACTGATCTGTTGCGTTTCGATTTTAAAGAATCAATAGAAAAAATTCAAAACACAGACCATAACAAAATCACTAAACTCTCATTAGAAGGCGAGAAGGATATTCTTGACTTAATTTTGAGAACAATTTGATACTTTAAAACCTTAAATTCCTAAAAAGTTTATAATTTAACAAGTATTTAATCTAATAAATTTAATATCTTAAATTTATTCCAATATACTGAACCTTCCAAGATTTCCAATTTTATCCAATGCAAACGAACAAACAAATAAAATTTATTAGAATTTATTTCAGCTAATTGAATTTTAGAATCAATACAAGAAATTCTGGTTGATATTTATCAATTTATTGTAACTTTGATTTTCTTCATAAGAGTTTGTATTATTAAAGTCTTTCTAAAAAATGGAATCATATTGATTTCGATATCGGAGAGAGAGATGAGTACCAGTACAAAATACAACGATTGGATCGTTAAAGGCTTCATCATTTCTGCAATCATTTGGGGTCTTGCCTCGATGCTTGTAGGTGTTTGGATTGCCTTTCAACTCGTTTATCCAGAGCTAAATTTTAATTTACCTTATTTTAGTTTTGGAAGATTAAGACCACTTCATACTAATGCAGCCATATTCGGCTTCGCTTTGAGTATAATTTTCGCAACAGCGTATTATATGATTCAAAGACTAACGAAAATCAGAATTTGGTCTGACAAATTAGCAGGGATACACTTTGTCCTCTATAATTTAACGATTGCTCTTGCAGCAATTACTCTTCCCTTAGGGATGAACCAATCCAAAGAATACGCTGAATTAGAATGGCCTTTAGATATTTTAATCGTAATTTGGTTTGTTATCTTCATAGTTAATTTTTTTGCAACGATTGCCTTCCGTGAAGAAAAGCAAATGTATGCGGCGATTTGGTTCTATATTGCTTCTTTCGTTACGGTTCCCCTACTTTTCGTGGTGAACAATCTTGCAATCCCTGTTGGGCTCACTAAATCCTATTCCATTTATGCTGGAGTTTATGATGCAAACATCCAATGGTGGTATGGGCACAATGCAGTAGCTTTTGTCTTGACAACACCCTTCTTAGGACTCATGTATTATTTCTTTCCTAAGCATATCAACCAACCTATCTATTCTCATAGATTATCTATCATACATTTTTGGTCATTGATCTTTGTTTATATTTGGGCTGGGCCGCACCATCTTCTATATTCACCAATACCAGATTGGCTTCAGACAACAGGTATGGTATTTAGTATTATGCTTTGGATGCCTTCTTGGGGAGGAATGCTAAACGGATTTCTTACTTTGACCCAAGCTAAAGAAAAAATAAAGACAGACGCCATTCTTAAAATGATGTTAGTTGGTATTACTTTCTACGGGATGTCAACATTTGAAGGGCCTTTACTTTCTATCCGAACAATCAGTTCGCTTGGCCATAATACAGATTGGATTGTAGGTCACGTTCACTCAGGAACTCTAGGTTGGGTGGGAATGATGTCATTTGCTGCAATTTATTACATGGTTCCAAGACTTTGGAATACTAATCTCTATTCGGAGAAACTTGCAAATACACATTTCTGGTTAGCAACTCTCGGAATTCTACTTTATATAGTATCCATGTGGGTGTCAGGAATTACAGAAGGTTCTATGTGGAGAGCAGTAGATGAGAAAGGTTTTCTTCTCTATCCTAACTGGGTGGCTATTACCGAAGTATTGAAACCTTTTCGATTCTTCCGTGGAGTTGCTGGTGTATTGTATTTTGCAGGACTTGTCACATTGGTATATAACGTAATAAAAACAATTCAAACTGCTGGTTCTGGTTTTCAAGCAGTTGATTTAAGAGTAAAAGAAGGAGCGTCTAAATGAAAATATTTGATGTCCCACTAACCTGGTTTGAAAAATTTGCAAGCAAATGGGAAAGCGATGGAGTAAAATTCTCTGTCTATACCTTTATTGCTATTTTAATTGGTGGTTTATTTGAGTTGATTCCACCATTTTTCCTATCACAAACTGTTGTTCCAATTACAACTGTTCAGCCATTTACACCCTTAGAACTTGCAGGTAGAGACATCTACCAAAAGGAAGGATGCAATAATTGCCATACGCAGATGATTCGTCCTTTTAAATGGGAAGTGGATCGATTTGATCCACAAAAAGCGTATGGAACTGATGGTTACTCCAAAGCGGGGGAATCGCAATATGAACATCCATTCCTTTGGGGCTCTAAGAGAACAGGTCCCGACCTAGCACATGAATCTCAAATCCAACCATCCGCACAGTGGCATAAAGATCATTTAATAGATCCAAGAAAAATATCTGGACCTGGATCTATCATGCCTGCCTATCCATGGTTATTCGAGAAAGATGCAACCTTAGATGCCGCTTCCATCCAAAATCATATGGAAGGCTTGATGGTAGTTGGAGTTCCTTACACTAAGTCGGATTTAGATTCTGTTCCAACTAGTATTCAAGGGAAAACGGAAGGCGATGCACTTGTAGCTTACCTACTACGCTTAGGAAAAGATAGTGCTGAACTATCTAAGTCAATTAAATAGGGAGAGGACAAAATGAACGAATTAGATTTACTTATCATCTATAAATCACTGAGGCTCCCTATTCTTATAGCTGCAGTTGTATATGTCTTCTTCTATGTATATAACAAGAAGAGAAAGGAAGAATTAGAAGCACCTAAATATAAGATGCTAGAGGAGGATTGATATGGCAGACCAACACGGAGAAAAAGAGTTTGATGGAATTATCCAATCTGGGAATGACCTTCCCGCTTGGTACAAGCATATTTTCGTTTATGCGATCTTCATAGGAATAGGTTATGCAATTTATTTCCATGGTTTCTCATCTTGGGGAACGAAGGAATACTACGCTGACCAACTAGCAGAACATGAAGCTAAGTTCCCAACACCTAAAGAGATTGTTGCCATTGATGGGATCAATCCTATGCGAGATGACTCAGCAGCAATTTCAGAAGGAGAGAAAAACTTTAAGAATGTTTGTGCCGCATGCCATGGTGTGAATGCAGAGGGTGTAGTTGGCCCATCGCTTGTTGACAAAGAATGGATTCATGGTCGAACGGATGAGCTAGTATTTGCGAATATTATGAAGGGCATAGATATTGAAAAAACGAAATTAGGCCGTGGTCCAATGCCAGCTCATGAAAATTCTTTAGGTTCTGAAAAAGTTTATCAAGTCATGGCATGGCTTGCAAGTAAGAACGAAAGCCTAATAGCTAAGTAGGGTATCTCCCAGGAGGGAATATGATCATATCTAGACACCAAACTGGAAAGGTTCGAACACTTCGTAACCTTGCATTTGCTTTTTTAATTCCAATCTATTTTGGATTGCCATGGTTTCGAATGGCGGGTCATCCACTCATTCGTCTAGATATTCCTGAGAGAAAATTCTATCTATTAGGGAATGTTTTCATTCCTATGGAAGGATACTTTCTCTGGCTCATGCTGGTAACAGCTGGGCTTTCCCTCTTCTTCTTCACTTCCCTTATCGGTAGAGTCTGGTGTGGTTGGGCCTGTCCTCAGACTGTTTTTACAGATATGTTTGATTGGATAGGTCGCCTAATCCTTGGTTCCAAATATGGAAAAAAAGATGCCCCGACCATCGGCAAAATTACCCTACACGCTACTTGGATTCTCTTTTCATTAGCAGGTTCTCTAGTTTGGATTTCTTATTTTGCTGATCCCTATTTAATGTTAGCAGACATCTCTAGTTTTAAAGTTTTTACAGGTGATGTGACCTGGGTTTACTTTGCAGCATTTTTCACATTCACATTATACGGGGACATGGCATTTGTTAGAGAGCAATTCTGCAAGTATGCCTGCCCTTATGCTAGATTTCAGACTGTGCTTATGGACAATCAGTCCTTAAATGTCACCTATGATTACGTTAGAGGTGAACCTAGACGAAAAGGCAAAGAGAAAATTGGGGATTGCATCGCATGTAATATGTGCTTGGTGGTCTGCCCGACAGGAATCGATATCCGTGAAGGTGTCCAAATTGGTTGTGTAGCCTGTGGAAAATGTGTAGATGCCTGCACTGACATCATGGCAAGAGAAGATAAAAAATCCCTCATTCGTTATATGGCTCAAGACCAGGTGGAAAAACGTGATAGTAAAATTTCTTGGCTTAGACCGCGAACTGCCCTTTATGCTACACTACTACTTATTGTTCTTTCTTCTGCTGCCTATCTTTTAAATAATAGAGTTCCCCTTTATGCTTCTGTCTTACCAGATAGAAATATTCCAGCCATGCAAATTCCTGGTGGTAGAGTTAGGAATTTTTACAATGTAAAATTACAGAATATGAGTTTAAGCGATCAACATCTCAAAGTTGAAATAGAATATCCAGATTTCGCAGAAGAAGCAATTCTCCTTGTTGGTGGTGAAGGGAACTCTATGGTAACTATTCCTGAGAATAGTATGATGGATTTTCGGATTGTAGTTGAGACTGGAATTTTACAGAAAGAAGATATTTACAAGAAAAACCATTTCATCCTAATTCGTTTTATAGATCCTAAGAATCCAAAAATGCTAAGGGAAAAAAGAGTACCTTTTACTCTTCCCTCTGATCTATTTGGTATGTTAGATGAGTAGTTCATTCTTTTGTAATAAACTAATTTTAAAATTTATTTATGTAGGTTACAATAGTTTTAAGGAAATTATTTATAATGAAATTTAAAGATTTAGACAAAAGTGTAAAAGCCGCTTTTTATGCTATGGGTGTTATTTTCATAGGACTCATTATTGCTACAGCCATAACAATTTATATAGCAAACAAAGATCATGAGGATGTCATTGATAGAAACTATTACGAGAAAGGCTTGAATTACGAAAAGACTCTCGAAGACAACCGCATCATGGAAAAAGAAGGTTACTCTATTTCAGGAAATTTATTTACTGAACGACTTCCATTCATTAGAGGTAAGAATATAGTAGAGTTGTCATTTTTGAAAAAAGACGAACCTATTGATGATGGGTCCCTTCTATTAATAAGAGAAAGAGGTGCTACAAAAAAATTTACTGAGTCCTATCAATTTACAAATCTTGGCAATGGAAAATACAAAGCAGAGATTGATATTCCCGAGATTGGACAATGGGTGATTACTGTTTATGGGAAACATGCAAGTAGAACCTTTAGAAAAACCATACAAATCGTCGTCCAAAAGTAAATGCTTCCATTGCAATGGACCCATACTTTCCAATAGCGAAATCCTTTGGGTTCATAAAGATGAAACTCATTCCTTTTGTTGCAATGGTTGTCGAACTGTTTCAGAAATTATTTTAGAATCTGGAAATCTAGAATTTTATTCCCTTCGTGGTTCACAAATTATTGAACCCGCAGAAATTTCTAATAGCAAAGAAACCATCAGAAATGATTATTTAAATGGTGAACTAGTTGAAGAAGAATATTTGAGAGAGATCGCTCCAGGATTATATGAAGTTTTCATCAATATAACCAATATTCATTGTGCAGCCTGCGTTTGGTTAAATGAAAAAGTCCTTAAGGAAACTAAAGGCATAGATTCTATTCGAATTAATTTTGCAACTGCTAGAGCCCAGGTTCAATTTCATAAAATAGATATTCAACTAAGTAAAATTTTTACTATAATTGAGTCTTTAGGTTATATTCCAAAACTTCACTCACCTTGGAAGAACCAAGAAAAATCACAACGAAATACAGACTTGTTAAAGAGAATGGGACTGGCTGGGTTTTGTTTTGGGAACATCATGCTTTTTGGAACTTCACTATATGCTGGGTACTTCACAGGTATGGATCTAGAGTGGAAGAGATTATTGCATTATCTTTCCTGGGCATTTGCAAGCCCTGTTTATTTCTACAGCGGATATCCTTTTCTACTCGGAGCATGGAATGGGCTAAGACAAAAAAGATTATCTATGGATTTTTTGTTAGTAACAGGTATTAGTTTAGCTTACTTCTACAGTATATATGTCACTCTTAGCGATAGAGGTGAAGTATATTTTGATTCAGTCTGTATGATCTATTTTTTTATTCTTCTAGGAAAATACTTAGAAGATTCAAGCAGAATGAAATCGAATGATAAGCTTTCTCAATTGGTATCGGATCTTCCTGAACTTGCGACGATTTTGAATGATGAGAAAGATGAAAGCATCATTCGAACATCTGAGATAAAAAAGGGTCATACAATTTTAGTTCGAGCAGGAGAAAGAGTTCCAACAGACGGAATTCTCTTAAGTCCATTAGGGTATTTTAATGAAGCATTCTTAACGGGTGAATCTGAATCCATTACGAAGAAAAAGACTGAATCAGTTCTTGCAGGTTCTATTAGTATTTCTTTACCTGTTGAAATCAAGGCTGAGGTTGATGCCAAGAATTCAACCTTATCTAGATTAAAAATTATAATAGAACAAGCGATTGGTGGCAAACCTCATTTAGAACGAATCACAGATAGGATCTCATCTTATTTTATAGCTGTGGTATTTACATTAGCCATAGCAACATTTACTGCTTGGTATTTAATCTCAGGAAATATTGAGACCGCCATTATAAATACCATATCCGTTCTAATTGTTGCCTGCCCCTGTGCCCTCGGCTTAGCAGTGCCAACTGCTCTGGTCATGAACCATATTCGCAATTCAAGGGAAGGAGTAATCATTCGAAATCCTGATTCAATGGAAACACTTTCCAAAGTGGATACTATTTTTTTTGATAAAACAGGCACTCTCACAGAGGGTGAGATGACTATAGAACATTCTAATTGGAAAGATGAAGATCTTGCCTTAGCATTTGCCTTAGCTATAGAGAAACAATCCAATCATCCCATAGCAAGAAATCTTGTTAAAGAAATAGATAAACTTAAAAAAAATATTCTTAATATAGAGATTATTTCCATTGAAGAAATTCCTGGAATGGGAATGAAAGCAAAAATCATTTATAATTTAAAAGATTATAATGTTCAATTAGGTTCTGCAAAATATTTAAGAATCCAAGAGACAAGTCCCCATACCAGAATTCATATGAGTTGGAATGATGAATACAATGGTTACTTTGAATTAAAGGATAGTATAAGAAGCAGTGCTAAAACAACAATTAAATCACTCTTAGAAATTACAAAGGATATCGCTTTGCTTTCAGGAGACAGTGATTCTGTAGTTTCATCTACATCTAGAGAGCTTGGGCTCCCAAATTACCATTCTGAATTTTCACCAGATGATAAACTTAGTATGATTACTCAAATACAATCTCAAGGTAAAATTGTTGCTATGGTGGGAGATGGAATCAATGATGCAGCAGCTCTCGCAAAAGCAAACATTGGAATCTCTATGGGAATTGCAGCCGATCTTAGCATTGATCGCTCGGATATTATCCTTGTTCATAATGATCTTTCATCTCTTCCCAGATCGATTCTTTACTCTAAAGAAACTTTCCATCTCATTCGACAAAATATTGGTATTTCCTTTATTTATAATTCAATCATGCTCCCAATCGCGGCTTTAGGATGGATGGTTCCTGTAATCTGTGCAGCCTTCATGGCAGCCTCATCACTTACTGTTGTGGCAAACTCGATGCGCCTTCGAAAACGAGAGATTTAACATTTCATTTTTTTCTTGATAGGTCTTGGTACCATGATTCCATGAGTAGAAATGGAATTTCTTTATATCACAATTCCCATAACACTCATAATTGCAGTGCTTGGTCTGGTTGCATTTTTCTGGTCAACTAAATCTGGTCAAATGGATGATATGGAAGGACCCAAGTATAGAATGCTATTTGATGATGAAAATGATTCTAAGAAGTAAAAGGTCTACTTAAGATTTTATATGATTTGCAAAAGTAAAAATCACTCAAAATAAAAATAATATATGTCAGATGCTTATGCTAAAAAAGTTCTCCAAGATTTAGAAGAATTAGAAAACGGATTCTTCCAAATTGAAAATACAAATGGTAACGCAGTCCTTAGAGTTACTGCGCCTGGCAAAAATGGAAGTCCCGTTGAACCCATACAAGTAATTACTAGAATCCAAATTTTTGGAGTTGAGGGTTACGATGAAAGAGAAATTAGAAAAATTGTCAAAAATCCTGATGGTAAAGATCATATTATTGGTAAGTGGACTGGGGGTGATCCAGAAGATTCACGTGCAGAAATTATTGTTCAAGCTGATGGAATGGAAGCAAGCATAACCATTTACCCTCCTAAGCATGGTGGTTCCATGTTAGACGAAGAAGGAATTAGAAATGCTCTACGCTTAGCTGGAATTCGCTACGGGATTATTGATGAGATCGTTTTAGAACTTGCCACTGATCCAGAATACCACAGACCTTATACGATAGCTGAAGGTTTACCCTCACTATCAGGTGGGAATGGTGGAATTGATTATATTTTTGATACATCGAATGCCCCTAATTTAGAGGCAGATGAATCAGGCAAAGTCGACTTCCGTGAAATAAATATCATTAAATCTGTCAGCAAAGATAAAGTCTTAGCAAGGAAGGTTGATCCGAAACCAGGCAAGGATGGAATCGATATCTATGGAGCTCCTATTGCATTTACTAAAGGAGAAGACATAGAATGGAAATTAGGTGCAAATGTTAGACTTAGTCCTGATGGTAAAGAAGCAATTTCAACTATCACAGGTAGGCCTGTATTAGATCGTTCTGGTTTCCTGAGAGTGGATGAGGTAGTTCACCTAGAGAATGTAGATTTTTCAACTGGAAATGTAGATTTCCCTGGAACCATTATCGTTGAGGAAAAAATCGCTGATGGATTTACCCTAACAACAGAAGGTTCCTTGATCATAAAAAAATCTGTAGGGAAAGTATTCCTTAAAGCAAAAGGCGATGTAGTACTTAGCGGTGGCTTCATGGGTAGAGGGCAAGGAACCATCCATGCAGATGGTGAGATCTATGCCAAATTTGTAGAACAAGGAAAAATGATCTCAGGCAAATCCGTATTCATTGAAGAAGCATCCATGCACTCGGATATCACTGCTGAAGAAGATGTGGTTGTTTCAGGTGGTAGAGGAGAAATCATAGGTGGGGAGATAATTGCTGGAAGAAGTATTCTATGCAATAAACTGGGAGCTGTAGTTGAAACAAAAACAGTTGTTACGGTAGGAACTCCTCCCGAGATTATTAAAGAACTTGAGAAAATGCGAATGGATATCCAAACCAAGAAAGAAGTTCTTACAAAAGTCGAACAGACCATGAACAAATTAATTGATGAAGGCAGCAAAAGAGATTTAACACCTGAAGAAAAAGGTATGCTCACCAAACTTAAAGAAGTAGAATCAAAGTATACTGGACTTCTGAAAACAGCACAGAACCAATACAACTCGGCAATCACATCCTATGAACCTAACAAAGATTCTTATGTTCTTGCAGAAAGAGAAATCCATCCTGGTGTTGATATCAACTTAGGAAAAGGAAAATATTACAAAGTATCTCTTAATCCTGTCTTTGGTAAGAGTAAAGTAAATCTAGGTGTGGACGGAAATGTCCACAATGATAGGAAGCTAAAAAATTAGTAGATATAGAATTTAAGAAATTCTCTTCAATCCAATCATTGCTATATCATCATTCAATTCACTTGGGCCATCGATAAATATTTTTTTACCAGAAAAAGTCTCTACATCCTTTGCAATAGATTCTACCAATTCATTACTAGGGACGTCTTGGTGGTTTTTGATAAAGCTCGCTAGCCTTTCGTTACCATATTGATCTCTATTGTCGTTCATTGCCTCATTCACACCATCTGTGTATTGAAAGAAAAAGTCTCCTGGTTCCAAAGTAGTCTTACGCAGTTCAATTGTTGTTTCAAAAAAACTATTTTCATCCATACCTAAAGGCAGGCCTCCCGCTTTTAGGTATTTACAGGCATCATCCTTCTTCCGATAAACGATAGGTTTATTATGGCCTGCTGAAGCAAAGATAATATCATGAGTTTGAATATCATAGATACCAAGGAAGAAAGTAACAAAAATGGTATCAGGCGTATCGGCATAGAGAAAGGAGTTTAACTCAAGTAAGATCTTTTTAGGATCTTTGGCTCCTTTACGAATCAAGGTATGCAATTGAGATCGTAGCAGAGCCATAACCAGTGCTGGGCCGACTCCATGATTAGAAACGTCTCCTATACAAAGAAATATTTTACCATCCATTTCTATAAAATCAAAATAATCTCCACCTACACCGTGCATTGCTTTGTAGAATGCACCAAATTCTAATCCTTCATGAACTGGTAATTTCTCAGGTAACAAGCGCTTTTGGATTTCTTCTGCGGCTTCTAGCTCACCTCGAAGTTCTTCTCTTTCCCGAAGACCTGTTACCATGGAATTCAAAGTTCGCCCCAAACTTCCGATTTCGTCCCATCCTTTTGATGGGAAAGAGACATTAAGATCACCCTTTCCAATTTTCTCTGTGTTCTCAGTAATCTTTCTTAGCTTTTTAACTGCGTAGGTAGAGGATACGATTGCAATTAGCATAAATACTAGTGCAAGTCCAATACTAACTTGCAATAATTTATTTATACTTTCTTTCGATTTTTTAACTGCATCAGATCTATCTATGATTATTAAGTTAACTCCGGCTAAGTTCTTAGAAAGTAAGATATGAGCTAAAGATTTATCTATATCAGGGAAGGAATACAAAGGAGTTGAATCCAAGAACCACATGTATTCTTCAGCTTCCAATCGACTTCTGGAAAGTATTCCATCCTCGAAGGTTTCTACCCTACCTCTACCTGGAAGATAGATTTTTGGGAGAGTCGTTTCTGAATTTGCGTCCATGATCCAATCACGAATATGAGTCCACCTTCTATGCTCTGAATTGAAGATAGTATTATCTCTAAGAAATTTATCATAAGATAAAGTATCATTTTTGTAAGGAAGATGAATGTAGGCTTTCAAACTAGCATCACGTAGATTTTGATAGCTTTCAGCTAACTTTAATTTGGGATATTCGTTCCAACTTGTGATCGTATTTTTAACTTGTTCAATTTCTTCATTCGTATTTGATAAATCAGAGCCTAGATTTTCAGCTTCTAATTCTAATTTCTCAGCTAAATTTTCTTCACCATTTGCAATTGCTAATTTACTTTCCGAATGCAGGGATGAAATTTTTAGTTCTAATTTCTCGGCCTTAGTTTCTAATTCCTTAATTGAAACATTTATCGACTCGCGTCGATTTTTATTTTCATCTGGATAAGGATGAAGTTTATTGAAGAGACTTGATCTTTTCTTAAGTAGTGTATTGTAATCTTTGTACAATTGAATGAATTCTTTGTCTTTGGAAGGCTGGATATTACTATTGATGATAACAAGACGACGTTCTCGAAGTTTATCAATTAAATCTTCAAACTTAATCGTCAAGCTACGATCTTCACGCATCATTTCCATCCAATTGGATTCACCAGTCTCCATATCTTGGATGATTAAAGAAGATCGATTCGTCAATCCAGGACTTTTGAAGAATGGCTTTGAGATAACTTCAAATAAATTCTTCCCTATCTCATAAGATTTGGATTTATTTTCTGAGAGATGAACTAGTTCATTTTGTTCAAAAGTTAAAAAATCATTCTTATCTGATTCAAAATCAGCTTGAGAAAATAACCTTCTACTGGAAAAGCTGGAACCTTCGATCAATTTCCCTGTATCTAAGAATAGATTCTTCTCAATATCATAGGATTGAATTCTCACATTACGAGGATTAAACCCAAGCTCTTCTACTTTATCCCGATTTGTATTCTTGAAAAAATTCTGTATACTCTCTCGGAATCTTTTATTTTCCTTAGAAAGTAAATTTCTATCACGAGATAGTATCTTTTCATCTCGAGCGGTCTTTTCTATCTTACTATCTAAGTTATCAATTCTTGATTGAATCCTAGCCACACTTGCAGCTATACTAAGTATACTTGCAAATTTTTGATCTGAAATCACAACTCCTTTCTCATCCCGAAACTGTGATTGAATTCGTTCTGTTAAGGCTAGAATTTCTTTTTCAGGAAGATACTCGGAAAAATAAGTGTTCTGATAAGAGACTTTGGATTTATTCTGGGAGAACAATCCAAACAAAGAAGAATTAACAGAAGAAGAAACTACTCTCTTCTTCAGCGATTTATCATTGCCTTTAGATTTTATTCTATTCTTCATATCCTCCACTAATACTAAAGTAGTAGCAATATTTTCCATTTCCAAAGAAAGGGAATTGATATAACTGAGTGGAGCTTCTATTTCTTTCTGAAAATTCTCTCTAATCCAATCATTTTGACTATAGTAAAAATATATAAAATTTGCAAGACCAAAGGTTACTAATAAAAGTAAAGTAAATACAATTAATTTAATTCGAATTCCTGGTTTTAAAAATGAGAGGATATTTTTTAGATTCATGTTTCTTCCAATTTATAAAGAGTAACTTTATTTATTTTCATTCAGACTTTTTTAGTATAATTTAATTTAAGAATATTCCCACCCTGAGGTCGCTCTTCGTATTCTACTTTCATTAGATGTATATAATTGTAAATACCCATACCACCATCACGAGATTCTTCGATAAAATCGTTTGGATTTACTTTGGCTTTCATTAATGGATTGAACTTTACTGCGTCATCGATTAGAGAAGACTTAAAATGAGTTCCTTCTTTATTCATTTCAAGTTGAACAGTTATTGTTCCAGCTTTTTGATCTGTATAGCCGTGTTCAATAATATTGGTTATAGCCTCATCTAGACTAAGTAGTATTCGATTCTTCTCTAAGGAGGAAAAATTTGAATCTTCTAGAAAATTACGAATCTTGTCTCTGGAACCTTGGAGGCTGTCGAAATTATTAGGAATTTCAAAAGAGAATTCCCTGGTATCTTTCATGATTATTTAAAAGCCGAAACAGCCTCATCAATGCTACCAAATAAGCGAACCTTCTTTGTAAAATACATAAGTTCCATAGTGTCACGAATTTCTTTTTTAACAGCAATTAAAATCAATTCTCCAGACTGTGAAGTTAAAGTCTTCTGTACTGCATTCATAACACCAATTCCAGCTGAGGCTACATAAGATAGTTCCTTGCAATCACAGATAATTTTAACCTTCCCAGCACTTGCAAGAGCATCTAGTTTCGCTCTAAATTCAGGTGCAGTCTTGGCATCGAGTTCTCCATTGAGACTTAAAATTGTTATATTACCTTGGCTTAATTCTTTGACGGTTAGATTAGCAGCTGCCATGATATCTCCTTGAATTACATAGACTTCTTAAGATCATCCATAAGTCCTTTTTCTGCAATGATTTTATAAAGAGTTCTTTCCATTTTATCAATTTCAAGAAAATAGGGAGTGCTTGGATCTCCTTCAAAAATATGTGCATACTTTCGTATCATAATAATTGATCGCTTCAGATTTTTCTCTAGTATAGATTTCGTCAATTGGTAGTAGATTTCAATCGCCATACTATTTTTTAATTCTTCAACAAAACCTGGTTCTCTCTTTTCCATAGCATCGAGTAATTTTTCCACCTGATCATCGCTATATGATTCCTGGTCTTTGTAACGAATTATGTAAGTTGATAACAATTTCTTACATCTTTGTAAATTCCCAGATTTACTAGCTGCCAAAATTTGTTGGTAGAGGGTAAGAATCTCACGGTCTAAATGAACTTTTTCTAGATGGTTATCTAATTTGACGGGTTTGAATACTTCTTGCAATTCCTCAGGGGAGAAACTTTCAATCCCTTCTTCGAAGAGCTTCTCACTTCTTGTGGCTTGTATCTCTCGAAATTCCTTTAGACTGGGTTCAATAATTTTTACAAATTCAATAGATTCAATCGAACTAGAAACTATAGGTTCTCTTTGGATCGCTTCTAAGAAAAAAATGCAGGTATCCCCCAAGGCAGAAGGATTCTCAGTCATAGCCTGACAGATCATTCTTTTGCAATGAGGAGCAATCGTATTCAAGCGACTAATTTCACTTAAATCCTCAGTGATTTTCTCCATATACTTTCTAGATGACCACTTTTGTTTAGGCCCTTCCCAGGCAGCATAGGAAATTGGCTGAAAAAGATATTTATGAAATGCCTTCTTCCCTGTCATTGCAAGCAGACGTATGAGTCTAGTTAACTCAGTTGCTACAACAGTAGGGACAGGCAGTTCGTTCATTTTATCCGTTGATCCTAAAATAAATTACATCACCATCTTGGACGATATATTCTTTACCTTCAATACGAAGTTTTCCTTCTTCTTTCACTTTTGCGGGATCACCAACTCTATCGACATCTTCGTATTTCATAACTTCAGCTCTGATATAACCTTTTTCAAAATCAGAATGAATTACAGCCGCAGCCTGTGGCCCCGAGCTTCCTTTAAGAGTTGTCCAAGCACGAACTTCAACTTCTCCAGCTGTTAAGAAAGTAACCAATCCTAAAAGTTCATAGGAGGCCTTAATCATACGATCTAGTCCACTTTGTGATTCGCCTATCTCTTTCAAAAATTCCAATTGCTCCTCTCTATCTAATCCTGAGATTTCTTCCTCAAATTTCCCGCAAAGAGTAACCATCTTCGCTCCTTCTGAGTCAGCTAGTTTCTTGATTTTTTCTAAGTGAGGATTGTCGCCCTTTTCTAAATCTTTGTCTAGAACATTTGCAACATAGAGCATAGGCTTAATAGTTATTAGATTAAAAGTTTTGGCAATTTTTTCTTGATCAGCAGAAAGCTCTACTGACTTAGCACGTTTGCCCGATCGAAGTGCTTCCAGAATTTTTTCCATAACAGCTACAATTTCGGCTGCCTCTTTGTTGCCCGCTTTAGCAGACTTTGCAATTCGGACATGTTGTTTTTCTAAACTTTCCAAATCTGCAAGAATGAGTTCATAGTTTACTACTTCGGCGTCTTCAACTGGATCGATTTTATTATGAACATGAGTTATATTATCATCTTCGAATGCTCTGACTACATGGCAGATTGCATCCACTTCGCGAATATGCGAGAGGAATTGATTGCCCAAACCTTCGCCCTTACTTGCACCTCGAACCAGGCCTGCAATGTCAACATATTCCATAGTAGTGGGTATGATCTTCTTTGGATTATAAATGCCTGCTAAACGTTCCAAGCGTACGTCTGGTACTTCTACAATTCCCTTATTGGGTTCTATCGTACAGAAAGGATAATTTGCCATTTGCGCACCCGCTTTGGTGAGCGCGTTGAATAAAGTTGATTTGCCTACATTCGGTAAGCCTACGATTCCACAGTTCAATGCCATATAAGCAATTCTTAGAAGGCAAGCTAAAGAAACAAAACTTTTTCTAATCTAGGCTGCAAATAGCTAAATAAAGAGCAATTAGGTAGATTTTTTCTCTGAAACCAATCAAAAGTTGTTGGACGAAAATTTCGTATATAAGAGGATTCTTTAGATGAGGAGATATAGATGAAAAATCTTATTTATACTTTAGGTATCTTGTTATTATTACAAAACTGTGGTGGAGGCGGCTCTACTAAAACTGCTGAAGTCGATGCGGCAAGCAATGTTGCAGTAGTCCAAGGGGAAGCCCCGATCTATCAGGGAGATAGTGCTCTCGCAAAATCAAAAGCACTTAAAGATGCGAAACTCAATGCAGTTCGTAAAATCATCGGTGAACAAATCACTCAAAAAACGGGAGTTGCAGACGGTCAATCTTTGGGTTCCAAACTCTATGGAAAGACGGATGCTTTCGTAAAAAATTATGAAATCCTAGGCGAAGAGAATTTTAAACTCAATACTCAGCCTATGCTCAGATTAACCGTTCGCTGCGAAGTGGAACTCACTCGACTTTCCACAGCGGTTGACCAATTACTTGATGATGTGGGCAATCCTAGAATGGTTGTCTTGGTTGGTGGAACTATTGGATCAAAGACTTTAAAGTTAGGTGATCCAAAGAACCAAGCAGAAGCTGAACTTTCCGAAGCACTTCGTTCTAGAGGAAACAAAATCGTTTCTTCCAATCAAATTTCGAAATTGATGAAACAAAATCCATCTTTGCAAAACCTCAGTCTTGATGAAATAGAATCTGGTTCTCCTTTGGTGGAGGTTGCCCAACAAGCTGGAGCGGAAGTTCTTGTGATTGCTTATGTTTCATCCAAAGACCAAGGAAAGGTAAAGCTTCCGGATGGCAAGGTTATGGACATTCTTAGCTCTGCTGTAACTGGTCCTTATAAAATGATTCAATTATGGGGAGATGGAAAGGTATTTGGTTCAGGATCCTCAGAAGGACGAGGTGCAGACCTTACTATGGACGTTGCAAGAGAAAAAGCGATCCAAGACTGGGCAAAGTTAGTTGGTGGAAAAGCGGGCAAGCAAATCAAAGAAGAATGGTTTAAGCTTACTGAAGAAAATACTGTGATTTTAAAATTCGCAGGTCTTCCAGCCGAAGAAGCAATCTCATTTCGTGATGATTTAATTGAATTTACTTCTGTAAAGCAAATCAATGAAAGGAAATCTGATGAAAAAGCTTCTGAGTGGGAACTTACCTATCCTGGGAAAGAATCTATGTTCAGTGAAGAGCTGTCTTATAAAAAAGATAGAGGCTTTCGATACATTGGTAAATATGATCTAGCGATTGTATCTTCCAAAAGAGGAGAAGTTGTTTTGAATTTTTCAGGAAAATAATCTACCCATATATTTAAAACTACTACAGAAAAGACTTCGCGGAAATAAATATTTTCCATGAGGTCTTTTCTATTTAAAAATTCACTTCAAATTAATTCATAATAAAACTCATTGATTAATCCTCTAATCGATTTTCAGTTAATATCTATTCCCATTTTACAAATTTTTTCAGGAATAGCAATAATCCTTACATTATTAAACTATTTTCCTTATATTCTAAAAATTCGAAATAAAACTATCCTGCCTCATTTTATTTCTTGGATCATTTGGAGTTTAACAACTTTTATAGTATTTCTAGCAACTTTGGTTGGAGGAGGAGGAATCGGAGCTATCCCTATAGGAATATCAGGGATTATAACATTTTATGTTGCTTATCTTGCTTTTAAGAATAAAGCTGCTTTAAAAATCTATATTCTGGATTGGATTTATTTGTTCATCTCACTTAGTTCTATACCTATCTGGTATCTAAGCAATGATCCTTTTTGGGCAACGGTTATTCTTACAACTGTGGACACGATTGGTTTCTTACCTACCCTCAGAAAATCCATAAATAAGCCATATGAAGAAAATTTATTATTTTATTTCATATTTTTTCTTAGAAATATGTTAGTGATTTTCTCATTAGAAAAATTTACACCTACCACCTTGCTTTTCCCTATAATTGTGAATATTGATTGTGCAATTTTGATTTTACTTGTCTTGGTGATTAGAATGAGAACGAGTGTGAAAGAAATTATTGAATAAAACTAAGCAAACAAATTTTTATAAGCGAGACTGATGTCTTCAGCATTCATAAAATAAGTTCCAACTAATAATCCTTGGACAACTCCCTCTAAATTTTGCCAATCAGCTTTGGAATGAATTCCCGATTCACCAATGATGATTCTATCTTTAGGAACGAACTCAGCTAATTCTTGGATAAGGTTTGGATAGATTTCAAATGTATCTAAGTCTCTTGTGTTGATTCCAATAGCTTCAGCTCCAACAGAGACAGCAATTTCGACTTCATTCCTATTATGGGTCTCAACTAGAACTCCCATTCCAAGACTATGCGCATATTCCAATAAGTCCTTTAGTTGATTAAATTCTAAAATACGTACAATTAATAGTATAGCAGAAGCACCATATGACCTGGCCTCATCTATTTGAATTCTATCGATAATAAAATCCTTTCGGATAACAGGAATATTTACAGCCTCAGAAACTTTTGCAAGATCATTGAGGGAACCATGGAAATAACGTGAATCTGTAAGAACCGATATTGCAGAAGCTCCCGAACCTTCGTAAATTTTTGCTATCTTGACTGGATCATAATTGGAGCGGATGATTCCTGCCGAAGGACTGCCCTTTTTGCATTCAGCTATGACTGCTGGGAATTTTGCCCTTAGAGCAGAATAAAAGTCATAAATAGGAAGTTTAGCAGGAGGATGAATCGATATCGCTAATGACTTAGCAATGTCGATTTCTTCCTTTTTGGTATCGAGAATTTTGTAAAGAACTGGATTCGTAACTTGCCACTCGTTAAAAGGAAAAAAGCTTCCATCTCACTAAGCAGAGCTTAGAAAGAAGAAAGTGCCTCTTCCTCAGTTTCGGAAATATCGAATAGTGAAGTCAATTCAATTACATCAAAAATTCTCTTAACTGCAGGTTTGATATTGCAAATTTTAAGAAGTCCATCTTTCGCATTCAGTTTTCTCAGAGTTGAAATACATGCACGAAAACCAGAAGAGGACATATAATCCACATCTTTCATATTGAGTAATACTTTAGTATGTCCACCATTATCAATTAGGTCAGCGAGATTCTCTTCAACCTCGTTGGCTACAGATACATCTAATCTGCCTTCCAGATAAACTACTAGTATTCCATTGGTGACGTTGTGTTTTAGCAATTTTAAAGCCCTTAGAATAGTATACTTTCAATATAAAAAGATGGAAGAAGTAAGTCAACTAGAGTTTAATGAAATTTCCATGGAAAAGACAAATCTGAAATCAATTGTTCTAGGTGGTGGTATTTCTGGTAAAGCTGCCTTTGGTTTATTGACTCGCCTAGGAGAAAGCCCCATTTTGGTGGATGCAAAAGATCCACAAGGAATTCTGGATAGTGAAGAGGAAGCTACTAAGATTCTACTATGTGAAAATATTAAGACTATTGTCAAAAGCCCAGGTATTTCCCCCTCACATCCTTGGCTGGTTTTAGCAAGAGAAAGAGGAATTCCCATTCAATCTGAGATCGACCTAGCTAGGTCAAAATTTTTTAACAAAATAATTGGAATCACAGGAACAGATGGCAAATCAACAACGACTGCCCTCACTCATCATTTATGCTTATTGGATTTCCCCAAAGCGCAATTGGGAGGAAATATAGGAAGAGCCTTTAGTGAATTTGCAGACAAGGATATCCCAGTTGCTGTCTTAGAATTATCCAGCTATCAATTGGAAGATTCCTTACCTCTAGATCTGGATGCATCCGCAATCCTAAATTTAGCTTCTGACCATTTGGAAAGACATGGTTCTATGCAGAAATATGCAATAGCAAAAAGAAGAATCATCCAAGAAAGTAATCCTCAACATATTTTTGTTAGCAAAAGAGAAACTATCTTTAATTTGGAACTTAAGCTAGAGGATTTAAAATGTCAGGTTAAATTATTTGGAGATGATCCAGGAGCCGATGCGATCATTGAGGCAGAGCAATTACGCATCCGAACAAAGATTGCAAACTATAGCATACAAAATTTCTCCTTAGAAGGCTACCATAATCTGGAGAATCTGGCAGCTAGCATTCTTCTTGCAGAATCTTTGGGTATACAGGCAACAAATATCCAAACTCAAATCGAATCCTTCCAAGGCCTCGCACATAGATTTGAAAAATTTATGCGATCCTTTGGTTGGACTTTCGTTAACGATTCAAAATCAACGAATGTCCATAGCCTAATGGCCTGGTTGAAAAATTTCAATCCTTCTTCATCTAATTTAATTCTACTAATGGGAGGTAGATCTAAATCTGAGGATATGACTTCTGTTGTGACTACTCTTATGAATATACCTTGTCACATCTATATCTTTGGAGAAGCGAGAGTTCATTGGCGTAAAGAATTCAATATCCTCAGAGACAAGGTAAGTTTTGTAGAAGGAATGGAAGAAGCCTTAGTTTCCATTAAAAGTATTTGGACAAAGACAAAGCAGGAAAATACTTGGGTGGTTTTGAGTCCCGCTTGCGCGAGTTTCGATCAGTTTAAAAATTTTGAAGAAAGAGGAAAGCACTTCAAAGATCTAAGTCAAATCTTATTCAGTGCTGTTGAATAAAAGTCTGAACCATTTTAAAATCAGCTTAAAAAGTTCAGACTAAAAAATAAATTCTTAACCTCGTATGTGATATCCACCATCTACGTGGCGAATCTCTCCGGTAATTCTTCCAGCATGACAGAGCAGATAAACTGTCTCAAGTGCTAAGTCTTCTGGTTGGGCATTTCCAAGAGGGCTTGCTTCTTCACAGTGTGCGACTGCATCACCTAGCCCTTGGATAGCACCACCCGCCTTACTTGCTGTATATGGAGAGAATCGAATTGCATTGACTCGAATTTGATGTGACTTTCCAAGCTCGAAGGATAATTCAAAGACTATTCTTTCTAGGGCAGCTTTTGCAACACCAATATTCTTATACGGGTGAACAACAATTTTTTCTGCACCTAAGTAGCTAAATGCGGCAATGGATGAACCTTTTTTTAATACAGAAGTTGTTACTAAGGCTCTTGACAGAGAAATCAATGAATAGGCAGACACATCCATGGCTCCCATAAATTCGTCACGGGTCACTTCAATGAGAGGTTTAACTACTCCAGCACGAATTGTCTTATCCATAGCTATAGAATGTAAGTAACCATCCAATTCAATTCCATCAGACTTAAGAGCTTTCGCAAAATCATCTATACTTCCATCTAAAGTTACATCCAAAGGATAAGTCTTAACGGAAGAACCTAATTCCTCACTCACTGCAGCCTTGAAATCATTGTAAGTCTTAGTTAGATATTCCTTTGCTTTGTCTGAAAGATTATCATGATGAGGCGTAAGACCCAAAGCAGTACAAACTAAATTGCCACCCAAAGATTGAATTTTTTTTGCAACAGGAAGTGCTAGTGATGCCCTATCGGTAATTCCAGTAATGAGAAATGTTTTGCCAGATAAATTATAATCCATAAATCCCTTTCAAAAATTAAATTTTAGTATTTGTAATATCAGTACTTTTTATCTTCTTATTTTGTCGATTAGAATTCCCAATCCAACTATTGACCATATACTTATTGCATATACAAATGTAAGTATATATATTTCAAATAAACGAATGGAAAATGAATTCATGCCATCATAATTCGTTAGACTTCTTAATTCTATCCATGGTTGCAATAGATAAGAGAGAAGCCCAGCTAATGGAAAAATAATTAACAAGACCCATAGAGGACTCAAACTTTTCCGAACAAGAAAATAAAAAATAAAAGTAAACAAAATTGATAAAGAAAGTAAAAGTAAAAATAAAGCAGCAAATGGTGTCGCGACAGATTGAAATTGTGTGATTGTATATCCAGATGCAAAACAAGTTAAAATTCCAACTTCTTTATGAAGTGATTGCCCCCAAAGATAATAGACGATTAAAAACACAAGACTACTAAAAATACCCGACAAAATTCCGAGAGTTATAGACTCAAAAAAATCTGTAATTGAAATCTGTAAAAGAAAATAAGAAGAGAAAGATATACTTAATATACCTAAAATGAAAAGAAACAATTCATTAATGCTAATAATAGGCTTGGAAACTACTTCATTTAATCTGATGTCCTTTGAATAGAAAATATAACCAGCAAGCAAAGGAATTATTATTCCAACATAGTATCTTAAAACTAAGATGTTACTCAAATTTAATTCAGCATTATAATTGAATACTTTTGGAATAAGCAATTCATTGATAAAATAAAAACATGAATAAACAAAAATTAAAAACCAAAGATTTCGTTTTTCTAAGAATAAAAAAGCAAATAGGAAAAATACTGTAAAATTCAAAATTGCATTTGGTAAACTCTCGATGACTAGGGCAGCAAATTTCTTATCTGAATTTAATTCTGCAATCCATACTTGCATCAATATAGCAATAAAAAAAAGAATGAACCATCTGAATTGCTTGTCAAATTGGGAAGATGTATCTTGGGACTCAGTTATTACCTTAGTTTCAATTTTATTATTTTTTTCATTGGATAGTGAATTAGATACAATCTGAAAATGAATTCCTAATACGGAAAAGAGAAATACACAACTTAGAAGAAGTCCAATGAGAAGAACTAAACTTTCAATAGGATTCATGAATAGGGAATCTCCTTCTTAGCGGTAGTGAATTTAATTGATAAGCTGGCTCTCCTTGGCGATCCAAACTTTGGCTATTGTGATAATAACCTCTTGATGCGAAAGAACCGAAGAGTTGCAATCTATTCCAATTTTTCGGTTTAGCGAATATACTTTTATTGAATAATACAATGACATTGTTTTGATCAAAGTCGGATACTAAACTCTCAATAAATGGCAAAACTTTCGAAGATGGTTCATAGATATCGATAGAGTTAGCAGCACGAATAATAATTAATTTACCAAGAGTTGAAGGTTTGATTCGATCTTTCAAAACCCAGGATGATTCAGATTTTCCCTGGAACCAAGACTTTAGAGGAGTAGTCCCGTCACCTTGGATGATATGTATTTGTTTATTTTCAATGACTTTTGCTCTAGCTGCAGGTTCTGTCTGCTTTAGAAAAAATTCCACATCTGTAGGAAGCTCGATTAATAACATTTGCATTTCAGGAAATTTATTTACAAGACTCATAGATGTAACAGCAGGTTGGCTTAGATTTCCCAGTGCTGGTCCAATATCCACGAAAAGGACATTTTGTCCAGATTCAAATCCTGAAGAAATATCTAATATTTCCTTGAGCTTATGCATATTGATTTGATTAGATCCAGTCTGCGTTAAAAGATTTTGCATAAAGATATCATGATCTTCTAATCGATCCAAATAAGTCCTGGATCTGATATCTTGGCTCTGACCTTCAATACGGTATTTTCCAGTGTAGGATCGGATTATTTTTTCTTCGAAAGAAGGAAGGAAAGATTCACCGAATTTTAAAGATTCTGTGATGATTGGAAAAATTTCTTTCTTATTCTCAGAGAAATCAATCAATTTAGAATAAGGTGTTATTCTTTTATAACGATCTAAATATTCTTTGGAGGTTTCAACTCCTCCCTTATTGGAATAAGCTACAGCTAAATTAAAAAGATTTTTTGATTCAAAATCTGATCCATTAAACTCAAGAAGAGAAAGATCAGTAAGCAATTGGCTTCCATTGTAAATGACTTGATTCCAATTCTTAAGACCAAGATAAGCTGCACTGAGATTGGTTCTGGCTTGTATCATTAAATCTGAAGAACTCAAGTGATCTTTTTGTAAAATGGAGATGGTATCTTCTAGGTATGTGATGGCTTCTAAATTTTTGCCCATCATCAAGCTTAAGGTTCCTAGGTTGAAACTCGCTCTAGATAAATTATAAAAATTTACCCTATCCATGTAGGAATTTCGCAATTGCATGGCTTTAGATGATTCTTCCATCTCAACAAAAGCCAGACCCAACCATCCATATTGATAATAAATCTTAGAAAGTTCATATTGATTTTCAATATAATTATCGTTAGCTGATTGTTTTAGTTCTTTATAAATTTTCTGAGCATTTAACAAACTTAGTTGGGCAGATTTTGTATCCTTTTCAATTAAGAATAATTTGGCTTCAGTAGAAAGGTAATCAGCATATTGAACCGAATAGGTTCGATTAGAGCCGATGAAGTAAGTATTTGCGACTTCCATTAAGCTGGCAGCTTGGTATCGATTATTTTTAGAAAGACAATTGATAGCAAATTTATGAGCAAGCCTTGCAAGTATGGGATTGAATTGATTGGAATAACGACTCGGAAAGGTCTCTAGTAAATATCTTAGATCAAAAGATTCCGGTTTATCAGAATATCTGGCAAGTATCAATTCTTCCCAAGGCAACCAAAAATTTGATTCCCTCTTTGCAAGTTCTTCCCAGTCAGATGCATCAATTGGAATTTTTTGCAAACGCTTTTCAATCAATGAAATATATCTTTCCCATGAATCGGAAGATACATTCCAGTTCTCTAGAAAAATTGAGGGGCTTTCTATTTGAAGAGTAATATTATTGTTAGTTGAATTTCTTTCAATCATCCCCAATATAAAATCTAAGGATCTATATAGATCTTCACTTACAGTCATTTCTTGTATGGGAATTGCTTGTTCAGTGTAGATCTGGTCATCAATACGACTGTAAATCTGAGGGGTAAAAACCTTATGCCCATTTTCTATGGACAATTGACCTGAAATGATAAAGTCTATGCCCGATTTATTAGTTTCTTGTTTGTAGATAGTTCGTCTGTCTTGTAAAGTATAGTCTCGCTCGGCTAAATCTGTTTTTAATAAAGATGGATTCAGTTCTAACCAAAGATTCCATTGGTTCTGAAATGCAATAGCTGAGGATTTTAGTTGGGATTCTTGAATTTGAATGGGAGCAATTGCAAGTATTGGTATAGATGATTTCGTTTGAGAAAGAATAGAAGGAGTTTGAACTTTAGAAGTAAATAAATTTCCTTCTTGTTTATAAGTTCTGAATGCCAGGTAAATGCTTGAGGCAATTACAAAGCCAATGAATATTTTTTTATTTACTTCCAACGCTTCCAGGATTCTGGAAGCGTCTTAACTATCAAGTGAGAATTTTGATTATCGCTTCAGACCGAGCACCTCTTGGATCATCTGATCGGAAGTAACAATCGTCCTAGAGTTGGCTTGAAAACCCCTCTGAGTGACGATCATGTCAGTAAACTGATCGGAAAGATCGACATTCGACATCTCTAAAAGCCCTGCATTGATCTTACCTTTGCCTTGCACTCCCGCTTCTCCAATATTTGCTTCCCCAGAGTTTAAGGAATAAGAGAACATAGTGTCCCCTGCTTTATTGAGTCCTGCTGGGTTAGTAAAAGTTGCCATAGCTATTGTTGCCAAAGGCTGCCTTACACCATTGGAGAAAACTCCTGTAACAGTTCCTGTATCATCAATGGAAAAAGCTTCCATATATCCCATAGGATAACCATCTTGCTTAACAGCTTTAGTGGTAAAATCACTAGAGAATTGAGTAACTCCATTCACCAAGTTTGCTTCCCCAAAGTTCATAGTAAAATTTTGAGCAGTAGGATTTCCTTCTGTTCTAAAAGAAATCTGAGCATTTAATTTTCCAGCAGTTTGAGAATCAACACCGTCGGACACAGATACGATTTTACCATCAGGGCTAAAACCAAGTTCTAGCTCTACGTTTCCAGGAAGTTGGGTATTTTCACCACCAGTTCCCTTCACATCTACAGAGACTTGAGATGCATCATTCAAATTGAATTTTGCCTTCCAAGTATTTTCACGAACCTTCCAAAGAGTAACTTCCAATTGACGAGTATTTCCTTGGTCATCATAAACTTTAATGGAAGTTAAATGTCCTCGCCTTTTATTAGGATCTGGATCGTTTATGAATTTTTTTATTTCTTCTTCAGTTGCATCAGTAGGAACTGCGAGGGCTGCAGCATTTAGATTGGACTGAAAATCTACATTCGTAGTCGCCTTAGCAGGTTCTTTAGAATATAGTGGAATTACAATATCTTCTACGGAAGCTGCGGAATTGATGAAACGATTGCCATCCTCATCCTTTCTTGCATTCCAACCTTGCACTTTAACACCTGTAGCTGGATTCACATAGAAACCATTCTTATCTACATTGAAAGCACCAGATCTAGTATAAAACTCTTTATCACCATTCTTTACAACGAAGAAACCTTCGCCAGAAATTGCAACGTCCGTATTCTTTCCTGTAGTCTGGAGAGAGCCTTGCGTCATGATTTTATCAATAGCTGCAATCAAAGATCCAAGTCCAACTTGCTTTGGATTGATTCCGCCGATATTATCTTTAGGCTCAGAGGCTCCAGATAACTCTTGTGAGATCATATCTTGGAATGTTACTCTTTCCGTTTTGAAACCATGAGTGTTAACATTTGAAATATTATTTCCAATAACATCCATTCTTACTTGGTGGTTTTTCAATCCGGATACACCGGAATAAAGCGACCTCATCATAAATTGTACCCTCTTTTATTACCTTTCGTCATATTTATAAAAAACTTAATCTGCATAGGGATTATTTTTCCCACCTAGCGGTCTATAGCCTGGAATATCTAAATTTGTTTGCTTAAATTCTTGTGAGCTGCTTTCATCATTCCTATTCTGTGAATTGCCATTCGAATCTATTGCTTGGAAATTATTTGCAGCATTCACTTGCTTTGCTTGCATAGAATTATTTTCTGATGCATTCTCATTCGATACTTGCTTCGATGATACACCATCTTGGGTTTCACTTGGATTAGAAACCGAAGGACTCGCAGCTGGCACAGGAGATTGAGATTGAACTTTAGAATTAGCTTCACCCGGTGCATCAGCAACTAAATTTGGATCTGATATCAGGTTTATCTTTTCGATATCAACCGTTCTACCATTGACTCTCGCATACGTCTTACCTTGATTATCGAAAAATATTGCACCTGCAACTCCCACTACGTCTTCACCTGTAACTAAATCAGGCCCAGAGATTATTTTCCCTACAACTGAATAAGCTTGTTTAGCTTCCATTCTAGAAATACCAGTTGAGATATTTTTCATTTGTTCCAAGGAAGAAAACTGTGCCATCTGAGCAATAAACTCTTGGTCTTTCATAGGATTTGTTGGATCTTGTTGGGATAATTGCGATATTAAAAGTTTTAAGAAATCGTCTTTGCCTAATTGCTTCACAGAATCGCGGATCTCAATTCCTTTAAGACCTGACTTTTCTTCCTTCTCCAATTGGTTCAAATGACTTTGGATATTGAAACTTTTGTCTGCGTCTAGGTACTGACTTCTGGTTGCTGCGTTTATTTCGGGCATCTATATATCCTTATGCAATAACATCGAGTAGTGAATCAGATACTCTGTTTGTTCGCAATACTTCTGTCTGTGTATTAGATTCTTGTTTGTTGATATTTCCAAAATTATCTACCCCTGCAAATTTATCCTGTCTTCCTTGCAAGTCTTGGTGCGAATCTAAATTTACATCTATGGTGAGAGATTGCAGATCTAGCCCCTGTGCTCTAAGATCTTCTTTCAAACTAGAAAGATCATTTTGCAAAGCGGCTTTAACTGTTTCGGAATCCACTAAAACTTTTCCTTGGACCTTGTCATTTTGAACGGAGATTTTCAAAACCATTCTACCTAGCTCCATAGGATTCAAACGAATCTCAGCCTGGCTTCTGCCTTCATTTATAATTTGGATTTTAGCTTTTTGAACCAACTTATCCATGTTTGCTTTCATTTCTTCTGGATCGTAAACAGAAGATTTGGCCGCCAATGAATCTGGTTTCTTAGTAAAATTTGCTTTGAACATTTCAGCTTTAAAGTTTTCACTTCCCTGGTCTTTAGAAGTATCACTTTGGGATTTAGATGAGTTCGAAGATGAAGCTGATTCTATCGATACTACATTGTCTTTGTTTTGAGAAGCTTGTTGATTGTTTGTAAATTCTTGCTTTGTTCTTTCTTGGCGGATTTCCCATTTATTCATATCTTTGGGAGTTTCGCCTTTTTCCATTCTATCAATCGTTAGTTTAGGAATATCCTTGGCTTCGGTTTTTTCTGAAGTCTCAAGTTTGTTTTCTTTTTTAGATTTAGGATCTTGGTCGACCTTGCGATTCGACTCTTTATTCCCAACTGCTACTTTTTCTAAATTGGAACTTTTGCTAGTGACTTCTTCTACGGATGCTAGCAGAGATTTTTCAGTAAGTTTAACTTCTCCAGTCTTTCCATCTTGGTTGGATTTTTGAGTAGCCTTAGATTCATCTGTATTTTTTGATTTTGCTTGAGTAAGCTTAGCGAACAAATCGTTCGTTGTTACTATCTTTTTTTCCCAATCATGTTGTTGCTTCTGAAATTTTTCAGATACATCTTTTATCTCAGCTTTAGAATTCTCACGGTTGGCAGATTTTAAATCATTCTCAATTTCTTTCTTAACTAGGGCAGTTACTTTATCTTTTAGAATTGCTTTTGTATCTTTAGATTCATTTTGCTGACCCAATGACTGAAACCAGCTAGTAATAGATTCAAATATTCCCTCGTCTTTTTTAGTAAGATTAACTTCTTCATCTTCAGCCTCTATTTCTTCATCAGATGCAAGCTCTTCTTCTATTTCTTCTGTTTTACTAGAATTTTCTGCAGGCTTGTATTCAGTTACTTCATCATTACTAGAAGATGCATTTGAAGAAATTTCTGAATTTCCCTTGGCTGAATTATCATTATTAGGTGAAGCATTTCCTTCGTTGGAGGCAGAATTTGCGGAAGAAATATCTTGGTATGAAAGGGAGGCTTGGAAATTAAGTATAGTATTCGATTGATTTTGTTGGTTGGAAGGAATCAAATTAGAAGCAATTGGGGATGTCAGTGAGTCCTTCATGTAATTCAAAAAAGAAGATTGAGTATTAGAAAGTATAGAATCTACAGAGAGATTGGAATCTTCGTTTAGAAAATTCTTAGCTTGAGAAGCCTCGTTTGTTTTACTTGGAAAAAAAGATATATTCATCACCCTACCCTGGAATAAGGATCGAAGGATTCCTATAAAACTTTACACTTTATCTTCTTCCTTTTTTCACTTATGTCCCATTGGGGCTGTTAATCTAAATTTTTTCTAATTTAGAGAACTGCAGATTTCATAGCTTGAGAATTTTCTTCGTGATTTAAGAATATCCTTAGCAGGAATTTTTAAAATAACCTTAGAATCAGAGTGTTTTGAAATCCACCACTCAGGCCCAAGTGACTGAAAGTCCTTCACGCTTGCTACTTTTCCCGGAAGATGAATCTCCCAGACAAAATAATCTGCAAGATTATTGAAGCGAGCAAGATCATCTCTTGATTTAGCTTCTTTTTCAAATAGATTCAACTTAACATCCGTTATCTGAAAATGACGGAACCATGCTGACTCAGCGCTAGTATCTAAAGTGAAAAGTAGACAGTTTTGTTTTTCCAAGTTTATTTCTTGAACATAGAAAATAAAACTCGCTCCCTCCATTTTTAAATTATGTATGGAGGAAAAATTTGAATCCACAGATGAAATATGAAGTTCTGTTACTTCTGATTGAGAGCCCTTTAGAAATGCTAAGTCTATCTTCTCTCTAGCCTGAATTTCTTTTCTAACCATCTGCAACTTACCAGAACCATCGCTATTGACATACAGCCAAATGTTGCCGGATGCACAATTTTGAAAAAACAAAATGATTATTATATAAAGGAATTTGCAGGATGAATTCGAAAGTCTCATTGCTCAAAGCCTCCTTTTTAAGAGATTTCTGTCAATAAATTTAGGTTGCTTCTTTGTTGCCTTAGCTCAATCTGTAAATCCATGATTTATCCCCTTGAGTATCCGACCAATGCTAAAGATTATTCTAATGAAGCAATTTACCATGCAAGATTTAAATCAGAGCTTGGAAAAGATTACACTGTTTACTACTCTTTGAAGTTAGTTACTCCAGATATTCCGATGAGGGAAATTGATTTTGTTGTAGTCTCTGATAAAATGATAATTTGCATTGAACTTAAAAATGGGAAATGGCGCTATAAGAATTCCAAATGGGAATTTTACAACAGAAGGAGGAAGCTATGGGAATCTTATACAGACAAACCTTATAGCGATCCTGTCGACCAAGTTCAATCCGCTAGCAAGATATTAATGGAATTCTTAAATGATCATAACTCTTACCAAGATCCAGTTCCAGCCGATTACTTCCAATCCGCAATTTTTTTCCTTAAGAACGATGCTCAGGATTTTGCTCAACATCCAAAAGGATCTGAATTTATTTTTGGCAAAAGTTCTTTAAAAAATTCCAAAACATCCCTCCAGTCCATCATAGACATTATGGAATCTAAATCTCAAAATGAAATAGATTCTAAGACGCTTCATACTATACATGAGATCATAAGACTGAATTTGAATTTCGTTTTAGATATCACAAAGAAAAAATTCCGACAAAATTCCAAACTAATCTCACTTACTAAGGAACAATTCGATGTCATTCAAAAAACAAAAGTAACTTCTAAGTCCCTTGTCATTGGAGTTCCTGGTTCAGGTAAAACTATCGTTTGTATAGAACAGGCTAAAAGGATGGAAAGGCTTGGCAAAAAAACGCTTTTTATATCAGGTAATCTTCAATCAGTTTCAGATGAGCAAAATGGATTCAATTGGGAATTCGTACATTTTGTTTCTTATAAAGATAAAAACAAGCTTTCTAAACTACTCGATGGCCTAGAGAATGATTTTGAGTTCTTAATTATAGATAGCTCAGAGAAAATGGTTGATCCAAACTTATTTGAACAAATGGGTTCCAAACTCATCAACCATTGGGAAAAAGGCTCCTGGTTGGTAATGGCAGAGTACGTGAACCCAGACACCAATCCGGATTATTATAAAAATATCCATGATTTGAAATCCATTTCGGATAAAACAGATTATTGGAACCGTAACATTCGTACACCTAGAAAGGTATATGAACAGGCTTGCCTACTTGGCAGAAAGCCCTTTGTAAGCTCTAGAGTTCCTGATATAACAGGGATACAGTATGCAAGCTTTGAAAGTCCAGAAGAATTTTATCAGAAATTAGAATGGGCTATCCATTTTGGAAGAAGAGGATTGCAAATTCCGCTTGAAGACTCTATCTTACTTTGCATAGAAGAAGAAGATGTAAGTGATATTCTGGGATCGGCAGATAAATTCTTCACCAATAGAATTCAACTGACTCCTTATTCAGAATTAGATGAATCAAGAAATTTAGATCCAAGTACGCAAAGTCAATATGAACACCAACTTACCAAAGAGGAAAGCAGCCCTCAGAATGTAATTCGAATCGCAACTCTAAAAGAATTTTATGGAGAAGAAGAAGGTTATGTTATCATCACAGGCATAAAAGATTTTAATAATCCAATGTATTTTGATCTATACTACCATGCACTCACAAGATGCAACCAAGCCTGTACGATCATTTTTCCCGAAATGATAAAGCCACAGTTAGTTGAAATATTAAATTCCAAGAAAAAAAAGAAAGTTCCTACCTATAAGCCGGATTCTGTCTAGGACGACTATTTATCTAACTTAGAACAATGTTTCCATTTCTCTAAGATTTGCTCTCTACCCGTAGGCCTCGCGGAACCTGCTACAAACGGCCGTTTACTTGAGATTGCACTCAGGAGATGCACCCTGCCCTCTTCCTCGCGGTTGAGGCGGTAGGCTCTTACCCCACCATTTCATCCTTACCTAAATCAGTTCAACTTTGCAAAACAAAGTCAAGCAGATGCTAGGCGGTATCTTTTCTGTTGCACAAATCTACCCCGTTTTTCTTAGAGAACCAGCTCTGAGAGCCGCTTCAAAATTCCAAACGAAATACTGGTTATTACCCAGTCCTTTGGTTCCCTGGTGTCCGGACTTTCCTCTTCCTTCTTGTTCAACCAAAAAGGAAGCAGCCGTCCAGTAGAAACTTTCTAATCCAGAATGAAAACTGGTACAATCTATGCATAGTATATAATGAAGAAGAATTTCAATTCCGAGGTAGTCGAAATGAATAAGAACATAATATTTTTCAGCACATTGCTCCTTTTTTCAGCAAGTCTGTTTGCAAATGACCCCAGCAATAAAGCAAAAATGATACTAGAGAAAGAAAGACCTAGGAAAGCGATGGGATATGCTAAGCAATATCTAGAAAAAGGTCTAAAATTGAATGAGATTGGAAAATACAAGGAAGCCATCCAAGACTTACAGGTATCCTTAGGGATAAATGAAGGTTTGGGCATGGGTCATTCTGAGGTTACTGCAAAAACTCATTTGGCGATGGTAAGTAGTTTTATGAATCTTTCCTCTGTATGCAATGGTAAAATGCATTTTTTGAAAGCTGCCAAAATCTATCAGTTCATGGATAGAAAAATTATTCCTTCCAAAGATTATAGCCAAAAGTGGGCATCTTGCAATGACAATTCTAATACAAAATTAGAACTAACAAGTCTTACTTTAACCAATCCTTAAAGGAAATATCAGGAAAAATATTATTCTCTTCTTCCATTCTATCTAAACTTTTATCATCTCTGTCATCATTTTGAAGCATAGATTTCAAATGATAGAACAGATTCACATGAACATTTGTTCGGCGAACAGCATAGTCAACCATAGTTCCAGTCTTCATGATAAATGCCCAATCCGAACTCTGTGCAAGCAAGAGTTCTCTTCCCATTTGATTTAGAACTCTAATCTGCCAATCATCCTTCGTATCTTTATAAATATGCACTAGAGCTTGTAAATCAGAAGCGCAGGCTAAAAGATGAGGATAGATCCAATCATTGGTTTTATTCAACCAAACATCTCCATAACCGTTCTCACCCCAACTAGACATAGACATATTTACACTTTGTATACGATTTACTATGCCAGGAGATTCTAGTGCATGAATAGGTCGGATTGAATCCTGGTCAAAATGTATCTTCTTAAATAAATATTCAATAAATTGCGGACCCTCATACCACCAATGTCCGTATAGTTCCGCATCATAAGGGCTAACAATTATAGCAGCCTGTCCCATTTCATTGTAAAAATTATTAGCCTGTTCTATTCTTTTATTCAAAAAATCCGTAGCATGATTGCCACAGGCTTCCATAGCAGCATCTGGATTGTAGTATTCCTTATATGTATCTTTTCCTGTTATGCGGTGGTATTTAATTCCTGTATTAATACGAATACCATCTGAGTTCAGAAAATGGTGGATGTAATTGTAATCTAAATCATGACCAATATCTCGGTAGTATTCCCTATAACGAAAATCACCTGGGTAGCCGTCCTGAGAACTCCAGACCTGTCTTGAACTTTCTGGATCTCGACCAAAGGCGAACACTCCCTCGCCTACTTCAACAGGAGCATAGACTCCATATTTTGGTCTTGGTTCAGCATGCTCAATGCCATGGGTGTCCACGAAGAAATACTTAATGCCTTCATCGGCAAGAAATTTCTCTAAGCCTTTGTAGTAACCACATTCAGAAAGCCAGATTCCTTTGGGATCACGTCCCCATACTCTTCTATGAGTTCGTCTTCCATTTCGAATTTGGGCTCGAACGGAAGCAGGTTCTGATTCCATAAATGGAAGAAAGCCATGTGTCGCAGGACAAGTTATAATTTCTAGGCTTCCATTATCTAGGAACTCTCTAAAGCCTTTGGTGATATCACCTTGCAATTCATCAAAGATACTAAGTGTATCTTGAAAATGACCTAGGTATTTCTGAGATAAATAATTCAAATGTGAATCGTAAGTAGTCCTTTCGACTTCTTTCTCTCCCAAACGAATTAGATTAGTAATATAAGAACGAAATTTATCCTGCAAATAAGGATCAATTAACATAGAAGAAAGAGAAGGAGAAAAAGACATTGTGATTCTAAAATAAATTCCTTCCTCTCTTAGATTTCTAAAAACCCTAAGTAAAGGAATATATGTCTCGAGAATAGCCTCATTCAACCAATTCTCTTCAATAAAAGGATGCTTGTATCCTGGATGCCTAACAAAAGGGAGGTGAGCATGTAGAACAAAAAGAAGATTCCCTACAACTGACATATATCTACCTTATGAGCCTATAGAACGAGAAGAGGTATTCCCCGATGAACCAATGATTTTCGTCTTACTTAAAATTGGCTCTTTATTAGAAGATCTATTTGAATTAAAAATAAAATTCCCATCTTTATCTTTTTTAATTATCCCGCTATCTATCCATTCCTGATTGATCCACTGCTCATCAAACTGAAAGGAAGCCTTCTCGGAAGGTAGACTCACTTGAGCTGAGTCGAACAAAAGGAATCTTCCTTCATTGTGATTGGCATAGATCAAAGCCTTTAAGTTAAAAGCAGGACTTTCAAATTTATAATAGTAGTTATTCGACAGTGGATGAATGGGAATATAAATAGATTTCTTAACTCCAGAGATATCATTGTAATCTAGGCAAATTTCCAATTTTACATTTTCGTTAGATGTTTGGAAGTGATCTAAACTTTTCTGAAAAGTGTCAGGATTTATATTCCAAAAAATAAAGGCCTCCCAAGGATTCTTTGTTAGAATTTTAATTATATCGGTAGTAGGTGAGCCAAGAGGTTTCTGGAATTTTTCATCTTCATATATTTTAAAAACATCAGGCTTATTAGAAGTTGGAGGTTTAGTCGAGAGAGTTTCCTGGGAAGGAGCTGAAGTGTCTTTGCTATTTAGAATCACTTTAACATCTTTTTGGGAAGTTGTTTTTGTTTTCTTTTTAGCAATTGCTTTAATACTTTTCTTCTTGGCTGTCATCTTTAGAACCTTCCCTAGTTTAGCTACCTCCTTGAAAGATTCAATTCTTTTTTATTGACTCTTAATTCTTTCGAATTATCATATCAATATAAGAATTCGGAAGGGAGAAATAAAAAGTATGAAAATAAATTATACATGGAAGCACATGGATAGATCAATTCCAGCAGAAGAATACAGTGATGAAAAGATAGACCGAGTTAGTAAATTCCTACATAAGATAATATCCTGCGACATCTCTTTTGAAACAATCCATGGAGAAATCCATGCCAATATGAATTTGCATGGAGATGGTTCTTTTTTTAATGCACATAATATGAATAAGGATATTTATGCTTGTATTGATGGTTTAGAAGATAAGATCCAAGCGCAGGTATCTAAGCACCACGACAAAATGTCCAAGCACTAGACTTCCCCCCCTATGCCAGGAAATGCGGAAGAAGCCATCTTCTTTTTAAGAGATGGTGAATTTGAAAAAGCTAAAACAATTTTCTCCCTCTTACTGGATGGGGCACCTCAGGAAGAAACCTGGATAGCTGGATACTATATATCCAGCTTCTGGGACAATAAACTAGATCATTTATTAACTTTAGGTGAGGGGAAAGAAAGAGGCAAAGCTTTGCTTTCTTATTTAGAACAATTCGAAATGGAAGTTGCTTCTAGAAAATTTCCCCAAGATGCAATCTTACTTACAACCGTACAATGTGTTCTAGAAGAAGCCATCCATCATCTACGAATGTCATTTCGAATGGAAGGCTGGAACGGATTAGATCCAGCAAGCCTAAAAGGACTTGCCATCTGTCACTTACGTCTCGGCGAATTTTCACTCGCCTTAGAAATATTAGATTCTATTGCAAGAACATCTCTACAATCCTCAGAATTCGGATTTTTAATATCAGAATGCTATTTAGGAACTGGTCTCTTAGATGATGGGAAGAATCTCTATCTACGATCTTTTTTGGATGATCCACTACGTTTCAATAGGCAGTGTAACTTTTGGTCAGACTTACAAGAAGTTTGCCAGGAAATAGATTCTAGTTCCATCGATATCGAATCTAAACCATTTGCAATTCCAGTGTTCGGACTTCGCAGGGGAATCTTCAAGAATCAAAAGCCCAAGAGGAAAGAAGACCTAGAGAGTTGGATGGAACAAATGATTCGATTGAATCATTTTCAAAACACCCAATCTGCAAAATTTCAAAAGAAAACAGCCTGGAGAACCCAAGCTTTTGCACTTAGTATATTAGAGAATTTTTCTGAGAGAGATTACCCGAATGAGATCAATCGGGCTAAAAGATTTCTAGAGGAGTCAAACTCGATTCTTAACGTCGAGCTTCCTCGATAAAATTGTGGATTTCATTCGCTACCGATTTCTTTCCAGTTGAAAGATAGTAAGCTTCTAATTTTGATAAAGTATCAACACCCTTGGGATCTTCTTTAATCTGCTCTAGAAACACACGCTTGTGGTAGGAATCAGCATATTCAACCGATGAAGGTTTATCTAGATAAGAAGTATTGTCTATGATAACACCAGCAGAATCTGATAGAGATTGTGGAACTGTGGAGCCAGTTCGAGAGATCATCACAACAGCCAAAACGGATGCTAGAGCAACAGTCAAACCATACTGCATGGGTCGATTCTCAAGAAAGTAAGGAAGAATTCTTTCCTTCCAGTTCGGGTTATCGATTTCAATGTTCTTGATATTTTCAAAAACTCTTTCATCAAAACTTGTAGAAAGCCTCACAGGATTTTTCTCTTCCCACTTACGAACCTGGCAAAATAAGTCAACTAACTTATGCTCAAGCACAATGTCTTCTTCCAATTCCTTTCTCTGAATGAGTTCTTTTAATTTTGAAAATAATTTGAATTCAAGAGCCAAAATAACCTTCCCCTTTATTGTCTTGCAATATAGAATGTTTTAAAAATTCTTTTGCTTTGAAAAGGCGACTCTTTACTGTTCCAATGTTACATTCTAGAACTTCAGCAATCTGAGAATAAGACATTTCTTGGAAATACCTTAACTCGATCACCTCTTTGTAAATATCTTCCAAAGCATCGATCTTGTCTTTTAGATACTTCGACTCTTCAAAAAGTTCCAATTTTTTTTCATAACCCATTCTTTCGTCCACAAATTGGTTATCTTGGGAGTCATCAATGGGCTTTTCTCTACCACGCTTCTTCTTAGCAAGTAGATCTTTGGATTTATTTACAACGATTCTATAAAGCCAGGTATATACACCAGCCTCTGCTCTAAAATTCTGTATGGACTTATAACCCGAAATGAGGGCATCTTGCACGATATCTTCCGCATCATCGCCATCCTTTACCATGGAAACAGCCTTACGGAATAGTCTCTCTCGGTATGGACTTACAAGAGTCATATAAGCAGTCTTATCTCCTGCTTTTATCTTCTGAAGGAGAACAATCTCCTTTTCTCTCATCGTCATGCCTTTTTTGGCTAGTGCATTTCTACTCATCTTGATTCTTTAGGTCAGTATCTTTCCGATTCGATTCAGGGAAATTAATTTTTCCTCATTTTCTATGGAACATTTTTTCCAAATCATCTCTTGTTAGTTTTACTAAGGTCGGTCTTCCATGAGGGCAACGAGCTGGGTTTTCACAATAGCTCAAGCGGTTCAAAATTTCTGATATGATGGCATCAGAGACTTGGGAGCCTTTTCTGATTGCGGAGCGGCAGGCTACCGATTTTGCCATAAGATCGTAAGGCTCTGGTTCCGCTGTGTCCGAGTGGAGGGTTCGATTCATAAAATCAAGGATAGTTTCCTTCTCTTTGCCTGGTTCCATGTAGCCAGGAATTTCTCGAACAACAACTGATCCGTTCCCAAAGTCCTCTATAGTGATTCCAAGCTCGATTAATTCTGCCTGCTTACTCAATATATCCTCAGCCTCATCTGTCGATAGATCGATTTTGATAGGAGTAAGCATTGGTTGGGTTCCATAATTTTTAAGCTTAAGTTTCTTCAATACTTCTTCATAACGAATGCGTTCATGAGCAGTATGTTGGTCGATTATGTACAATCCGTCCTCAGCTTCTGCAAGAATGAATGTCTCGAATAAAATCCCGTAATGTCTCTTAGGAATAAACTGACTGTGCTTGGTGGGAAGATCGCTCAATTCAGAAAGATTAGTTCCAGCACCTGTGTTTGATAATTCATAGGCTTCTCTTCTTTCTGCATTGGGAAAAATGTCTCTGTGCAAAATGTCTTGAAACTGAGAAGTATTCCCTTGGTTACTATAATTTTGGTTATTTGCTTGGAAGGCTGCAAAATTTCCTGTACCACGAATCGGGGCCGACATCCGCTTCTTGAGTTCCAAGAAACTCACAGGAGTTGAGGATCGTAATTCTTTCTGTAAGGCGGAAATCAAAAAGCCATTTATAAATTCATCATCGAGAAAGCGGATTTCTTTTTTTTGGGGATGAACATTTACGTCTATTCGATCAGGAGGAATTTCAAAGTATAAGAAGCTCCAAGGATGGGCTCCTGGTGGCAAAAGTTCATCATAACATTTTTTCAATAAATAAGAACCATGCTTGAGATCAATAGGTCTATCATTTACAAAAAAATACTGACCCATACGATTGGATCTATAGAAATCAGGATCAGAGATATAGCCAGTTACCTTCATCCCATTTCTTTCGTAGTCAATAGGAAGAAGATGGTCTCGCATATTTTCTCCAAAGATAGATATAATTCTTTCATATCTATCTTCCTGGGCGAGGCGATATATAGTTTTGCCATCCTGCATATAATGGAAGGCGACATTGGGTCTCGTTAATGCCGATATTTGGATTCTTGATTTATTCTTTCGATCTTCTGAATTTTCAGATTTAAGAAACTTTCGTCTAACTGGCGTATTATAGAACAAATCATTGATTTCGATTTTTGTTCCCACAAAATGAGCTGTAGGTTCTTTGGAAATTATACTTCCATTTTCTAATTGGATCTTATGAGCAAATCTTGCATTTTCCACTCCAGATTCCAAACTCATTTTAGATACAGAGGCAATAGATGCAATGGCTTCACCACGAAATCCATATGTGATAAGTGAATCAAGATCATTAAGGATTTCTATCTTTGATGTAGCATGTCGCATAACAGCTAGTTCTAAATCTTCTTCCAAGATTCCTGAACCATTGTCAACGATAACAATTTTGTCAAGGCCTGCTGCCTTAGTTTCTATGCTAATTTGGGTAGCACCTGCATCGACAGAATTCTCTATACATTCTTTGAGGATGGAATGAGAAGACTCTATTACTTCTCCTGCTGCAATTTGGTTGATTAAATCTTGTTGTAAGCTGTGGATCTTACCCATGAGACCAGATTAAGAAGCATAGAAAATTCTATACAGCCATTTTACGAAGCTGATTGCGCAATTGGTCATTCTTTAATAAATCAGAAAGATTGTATTTACCCATCACTTTGAAGAAACTAAAAAGAGCTTCTGTGAGTATTTTGGTAAGTTTGCAATTATTTTGGATAGCACAATAACCATGCTCAGTAAAGCATTCCGCTAAATCAAAATTAGTTTCTGTAATTTCAATTACGTCCAATAAATTGATCTTCTTTGGTTCCCTTCCTAATTTAATTCCGCCTTTCTTTCCTGGAACTGATTTAATAAAACCTGCCTGTGCGAGATGGTGCACAACCTTTACTAAATGATTCTTAGAAATTGAATAGCGATTTGATACCTCAGCTATTGTCACAAGCCTATCATCATGTGAGCCAAGATACATTAATACGCGGAAGGAATAATCTGTGTATTTACTGAGTTGCATAAGATAATACTAATACAAAAGCCATATAACAAAAAAAATAGCAAGATCCTTTTTATGAAAAGACAATCTATTTTTTAAACTTTTGCTGCATCATCTTTAAAAGATCTCGGAAGCTAGATTCAACGTATTTATATGTCTTAAGATTCATCGGATCCAAAGGCATCATCTTATGCGTATTTTTGTATCTATCAAATGATTCTCGTATATAATCTAAAAATTTGCGAGCACCGATTCCATACTTATCCATATCGGACTTTAGTTCATCATATAGATCTTTGAAGTGAAATGTGTAATCGCCTTCTCTTAGAAAATAGAATCTGATATCTAAGGCAACTTCAACAAGTGCATCGTTATAGGCAGAACTGCCCTGTTTAGATTTTGGAGCATTGGATTGAGCAGAAGTCGATTTTTGATCGATCTGCGTTTTAGCAATAGAGATGGGTTTAGATGAGATGGGAGCTTTGTCTTTTTGGAGCTTTTTGGCTTCTCTTTCTCTTTTCAAAATATCATGGAGTACAGATTTTCTATTTTCTTCTGACATATAAAAAAATTATTTCTACTAAGTTTTTTGTCAAAGTTTTTTCTATTATTTGGAATTATGTTTTCTCAAAGCACAATTCGGTAACCATTCACAGCGAAGGCAGGTTGAATCTTCAGGATTATATGCAATGGCTGGACATATATTTGCATCCGCAACTTGGATGGGATTTAGTATATTTGGAATGTCCTTTTTGGGGCTTGATTCAATTTGCTTTAATAGCTTTTCATTAGCTTTGATCTGAACTTCAAAGAAATCTTCAATCTTGGTCTCTTGGGTTTTAGCTTCCTTGTCTGGGGAATCATTTCTTTTCTTTTCCAAGAGATTGGGAAGAGTGAATTTTCCTGATCTTTTTCTTGGTTCCAATATTAAATAATAAAAAGCATAGCCTGCTAGGGCTCCACCCAAATGACAGGTATTAGAAATATTTGAATTACCAACTAGACTAAATCCATAACCCAAGGCTAGAGAAATCCATACAGCATTCTTAGCTCGAACCCGAATAAATAAAAGAAGAATATCCATCTCAGGAAAAAGCAAACCAAAGACAGCTAATAATCCAAATACAGCACCACTAGCACCTATCGTCACACTATAAGAAATATCCAATAGCGCCATTTGATTCTCAAAAAATAATGCATTGATAATTCCAAATGAGAATACAAGAATTCCGCCAGCCAATTGCGAAGCAAAATAAAGTGCGACTAATCTCCATTTGCCGATAGTTGTTTCGATTATGGAACTTAGCATGTAAAATCCATACATGTTGAATAAAATGTGAGGAATAAATGCAGTTGAATGTAAAAATCCATATGTAAATAATTGCCAGACTTTTCCATTTAGAACCTGGACAGGAATTAAACCAAATTGGTAATCCATTGCTTTTGAATTGAAATTCTGAAGAATGAAAATGAAAATATTGAAAAATAAAATGAGATTTATGGGATGATAAATGGAATATCCAAATAAAGAAGCTGAGTTACGACGCATAAGGAAAGAATCTGGGAATGAAGGGATTTGTCAAGCTGGCAAAAAAATGGGAATCCTTCGGCTAAGGATTCCCGGTTTTGGTTGTGATTATCAATCCTTACCAAAATCGGAAAATCAGAATATTACTTTAGGGTTTAATAAAAAAAATTAAGAGTGCAATCTTTGGACTTTATCATTATCCATTTCTGATAGAGAATACAAAGCAGGCATATCATGAAAAGAGACCTTATTTTTCTCTACATGGACAATGTCGCGATTTTTAAAATCGGTAAGAGCACGAACTAAGGTTTCCGTAGTGGTTCCTATAATAGAAGCCAAAACTTCTCTTGTCATCTTTATTTCAATTTCGTCCGTTTCTCCAGCAGCATTTTTAAGCGTGATTAATAATTCTGCTAATTTGGAATGAACTTGTTTAGTTCCCAAAGAAACAACTTGGCTCTCGCTCTCTCTCCATTCTTTTGCCATTTGTCGAAATACTTCTGATTGGAAATTCTCATCCTCTCGCATTAGGATTTGAGTAAGCTCTTTAGTAATATAACAAGTTTCTACATCTTCAAGACAAATAGAAGAGTGGAAATATGAGTCGCCCGATATTGCATCTCGAAAGCCAATCCAATCTCCTGGTCCTCTAATATTAAAAGTTTGTTCTTTGCCACCATTGCTTCGGTAATTGCGAACTAAACCTGATTTTATAAAATAGAATCCTGCGGCATTGTCTCCGGATTTAAAAATATGTGAACCGCGTGTATGTTTATCAAAATGCTTGCCATTGTTAACTTTTTCTATAGTTGCTGGAGTAGCATTTTGTAAGATACTTTTTGTTCTTATATTACAAGTTTCGCAATTTGGGTCTTCCGAAATGGAATCTGAACCGTTCATTTTATAAAATACCTTAATTTAAAAATACCATAATGTGTGATTTTGACAATATCTTTTTATAATAATTCTAAAATTTTTCATATATATCAATACTATTTTCAGGAATTATAATTTAATCTTGAGTAAGCGATCATAAATATGGTCATATGGTACAAAAAGGCAATCGTCAATCCACACAAGAAATTCAAATCGACATAGATACAAATTATGCAGTTGAAATAGCTGAAAATGTGTTTTGGGTAGGCTTTTACTCAGAAGAGGATGCTTTGCACTGTAATCCGTATCTAATTAAATCTAAGACCTCAGGGATATTGATTGATCCAGGATCTGTTCCAGATTTTCCCATTGTAGCAAGAAAAGTCTTCTCCATTATTCAACCACAAGCGATAGATACAATTATTCTTCAACACCAAGATCCTGATCTATGTGCAGGAGTTCCCATCTTTGAAGATTTACGAAATGATTATAACCATCATATAATTTCTGAAGTTAGGGCATCTTATTTGATTAAGCATTATGGGGTAAAAGGGAAACTTTACATGGTTTCACCAGATAATGCAAGCTATACGACTAAAGAAGGAAGGCTATTGCAATTTTTGATGACTCCATTCGCTCATTTTGCGGGAGCAATCATGACCTATGATCCAAAATCAAAAGTATTGTTTACTTCAGATATCTTAGGTGGACTTGGAAAAGATTGGGAACTCTATCACAATGATGTAGCCCTTGACAACATGAAAAAGTTTCTCTCCTTATATATGCCTTCTAACCAAGCGCTGCGTTATGCGCTCCTAAAAATTCGTAGCATTGATGCTGAAATCATAGCACCCCAACATGGCCAGATTATAAAGAAACAGCAACTTGATCAAATTATCAATTCACTTTGGGATTTGAAATGCGGACTGGATCTTATAGATGATGAATTTATGAGAAAAGTATTAAACTCATAGCATGAAAGTAATTAAGAACTTAAATCTACTCTTCTTAATTCAAGAGGAAAGTAATTTCATAGAGCTTAACAAAGCCTTAAGCGAATTTGAAAGTAAACTAAATGCAAATCGATATTCAAACCTAAAACATTGGCTAGAGACTAAACCATTAGAAATACCTGAAGTCGTAATTTCCGATTACCTACCTGAGACAGAACAAGGATTAGATGCATTAGAATACTTTCGAAGTAACCACAATGATACTATTTTTATAATCTATACAAATATGGATCATCTGCAAAATGCAATTGATGAAACCAAGAAAGGAGTCGAAGATTATATCATCCAAAAAATACCATCTCGATTCGCTGTTGTAATTAAGAATGCAATCAATAAAATTGAGGCGCAAAGAGACTTACTTGATAGTAAGAATGTTCTTAAGCGAATAGAAAAAAAGAACACTGCCCTACTGAATGCCCAGCCTGATTATCTAATCCAAGCGAATAGTAAAGGTTTAATATTAGATTATAAAATTTCTTCTGACAGCGAAATAATCAATTTATTTATAGGAAAAGATTCCATCCAAGGAAAAATGTTAGATGAAATTTTTCCGACAGATATCGCATTACAACTTCGAGAGGAGATAGCCAATGCACTATCTGCTAAAACAATTATAACGAAAAATTTCTTTATAAATATTGCTGCTGTAAATCATAATTTCGAAGCTCGTTTTGTAAAAATCGACAAAGACGAAGTAATGATTATTTTAAGGGAATTCACCAATGATAATCAAAAAGAAGAAGATTACTACCGTGCGATTTCTAGAATCTCAAGATACCGTCACAAGGAAAATTTAGTAAAAGAACTTCTCAATCATATGGTTGATAGCGATAAGAATCTTTTGTCTGAAGAAAAGAAGAAAGCTGATCTACTTCTATCTAATATTCTTCCTAGTTATATGATAGATGATCTTAAAAAATTCGGAAAAGTCCAACCCGTACAATATGACCAAGTAGCAGTAATGTTTACAGATTTCGTAGGATTTTCAAATATTTCTAGATACATGAGTCCAACCCAACTACTCAAAGAACTTACAATCTACTTTGATGAATTTGAAAGAATCTGTGAAGTCTACTCTATCGAAAAAGTAAAAACTATTGGAGACTCTTTTCTCTGTGTAGCAGGTTTGAGCGGCAACTATCGTACTGCAGGAATCGATATCCTACTCGCAGGAATAGAAATGATGCGTTTTACAAATACACGTAGAGAGGAATTAAAACAAATAGGAGAGGATGCTTGGGGAATCCGACTCGCCATTCACTCAGGACCACTGATTGCAGGAATCGTCGGTCACCAAAAGATAGCCTTTGATATTTGGGGGCATACAGTGAATGTTGCAGCTCGAATAGAAGGAGTGAGTGAGGGTGGAGAAATTACTGTTTCACGCAGTATGTTCGACTTTACTAGAGATTTTTTTGATTTCGATTACATTGGTGAAAAAGAACTAAAAGGTGTAGGGTTTCATGACCTCTATCGCTTGTCGGGTTTGAAGTCCGGACTTTATGCTAAAAAGAGTGAATCCAGGTTTATACCAAATATAAATTTTTATAAATTATTTGAGGCACTTCGAGATGGAAAGCACATCCTGCGAAGAGATGGTAAATATATTATTTCAAAACAAAATTTAAATAAAGACTTGGACGCTAAGACTGAATTAGCTATTTCTTAAGTATGAATCCAACCCTTTTTGTTATTGCTTTTATATTGTTTATTACAATGGAAAATTGTAATCTTTTTCAGAAACAAGGAACTGTAGAGAATTCTAACTCAGAAAATTCTTATTTAAAGATCCAAGATACTTATCTGACTATTGAATCTAGAGGCAAAAACTTGTATTTGGTAGTAGATTTCTTGCTTCAATGGAAGAAAAGAGAAAGCTTACAACTCAAAATTATTGATACCAAATCAGATTCCATGCTTTATGAGAATCTGATTGACACTGTTCCCTACTTAAAGATTCGATCCTTGCCTCTCGACATAAACGATTCTAAAAATTCATGGTTTTACGAAAATCCTGATATAGACAGCAATAGAAATATCAAATATATAATAGAAACACAAAACAAAGAATTGCTTTACCTAAATCATAATTTGCTAATCTCTAAAGAGACTAAGCATAGTCTAATTCAGAAGTTTAATGTCCGCTAAAGATTGGTTTTCTTTTTTCGACTATTGATGCCATTGTTTCTTTAAAGTCATTACTGATAAAATTTCTTGCTTGGGATTCTGCTTCCCATTTGAGAGCTTTTTGTAAGGACTTATCTGAATAAGAATTTTTTTTAAGTTCGTTAAGTGCAAGTGGTGCAGCCTCACAAAGACCCTTAGCAATTTGTAAAGCATTTTCCATGATAGATTCCTTAGGAAAGCTATAATCGCATAATCCCCACTCTGCTGCTTGCTTACCATTTATAGTTTCTGCCAAGAAAAGCATTCGATTCGCTCTAGACTTTCCAATGAGTTCTGAGGTTGTATAAGAACTTCCCATTCCAGGGTGGATCCCCAACTTAACAAAGTTAAAAGAATATTTACCTTCATCGGAGAAAATTCTAAGATCACAGGCTAATGGAAGTGCTAAACCTGCACCTATAGCATGACCTTTTGCAACACAAAGAATTGGAACTGGAACTTTTCGAACTGATAGAAAAAAATTATAAAACTTTCTCATTCCTTTTCTATTTTGAGAAAAAGTCTTCGTGGAAAAACTTCTTAATAAATTTAAATCACCACCTGCACAGAAAACATCATTCCTTCCAGAAAGTAGAATGACTCTTGGTTTTCGTTTCAAAACAGAAAGCTTGTTCATCTCTTTTTCGAACATCTCCCCCATTGCCCAAGTCATAGAATTTTTTGATTCCGGATTGTTTAAATACACATAACAGATATCATCTGAAGAATTTTCCGTATATTCAACTTCAATGAGTGGCATTAAACTACTGCCTGCACCAGATTCTTTAAATCAAAACTCTCATACCAAATTTTTTCAGAAACGGGAAGTAAGGTTTCAGCTAAACCAAGATTTTCAAAATAATCGAGTAAGATTTCTAGATGAACATTTTCTTCATTTTCGAAACTCCATAGATAAGAATCTATAGATTTAGCTATTAATGCTTCTGATCGGATTCTATCACAGAAAGTATCAGGCTTTCCTTGGAAAATTAAATAGGAAGAAATTAAATCAAATCGAATTGTATCTACAATTACTTGGAATTTTTCATCCGTTTGATCAAAATATTTTGAAGCAATCTCCGTTTGAAAATAATCACCCCAGGTCATGATATCTGGATAAACTCCAAACTTTTGCTTGATTTCTTCTAATTTTTCATTTTCTAGAAATGGTTTTGAACTATACTGATCGATTAGATTTTTCAAAAAAATCAAACTTACTATTTTCGCACTGGTTAATTTGCCAGTTCTGACCATCTCAAAAAGTTCTGGGTTTAATTCTGAGTTTTGTTCCATACAATAATTTTCGGGATAAAGTTAATTTTCCCTTCAACCTTTTTCCTTTTTTCAAATCGACTCAATATCAGGTAGGTCATAATTCGATACTATTAGTATGGCAATTGGTCGCTCGGATTCCCTTCAAGAGTTAATAACGATTTTAGAATCATTATTCCCTGAAACAATCATAGGAAGCGACATAAATCTAGTAAAACACCTCTTCTATTATCTCAAAGCTGATGACAAAGAAATAGATTTTATCTACAATGAGGAAGTAGATGTTGCTGTTGTTCATGAAATTTTTGATGATACGGTAATGTTAGACGTTCCGAGTTTTAGTGATGAAGGTCAGAAACGAGCTAGAATCCGATTCGAAATCATGAACATTTTGTATCAATTCGATGTATTGATCTTGGACTTAAGAAATGACCAAGTGCTAATTAAGATTCCAAGTGAATTACAATCTATGCAACTTCGCCAATCAAAACGGCTTCTAGTGGATGATTTGTTTATGAATTTCATCATTTTATTTCGTTCTCTAGCAGGTGGTGCAAGGTCAGTAGGAAAAAACCTTTACGCAGAAAGAAGATATCCATTTCTCATGAGGGAAATTCGTAAAGATAAACCTAATCTTAAATTAATAAATATTATGATAACAGATTATATAAAATCAGTATCAAAGTATTTTGACATAGTAATCTATAAACAAAATGAAGAATTAGATGAATTCGAAAAGTTCATCCGTTCTGCAATTGGTAGAACAGAAAAATCAATTTACATATCTGATTGCAATAAATTAGAAAAATACATTGAACCATCGGAAGATGAAATACTTACTACATTCAATCATGAATTTAAAATACTTGTAGAATCTACAAATGAATTGGAGGCACTTGCATTTTTTGAGGAACTTTCTAAGAAAGAAAACCGACAGTTCTTTGTTAGCTATATTTATTCAGCCATAAGAATTTACGATCAGGTGGTGGGTTATATTAAAGTTTATTCAACCGCTATGGAAAGATTCACTATCACTCATCCGCAGGCAATTTTTATCCACGAGCTTTCTGAAATTGCTAATTATGCAATCACAAAAGTAACTATTCAAGTTACATCTTATGAGACCTATGCTCATACTACACAAATTATTGATATTTCTATGGATGGCTTACTATTTGAAATTAGTAATAAGAAATTATTCAATTATCTTAAAAGACACAATATCGTTAAAATGAATATTCCTCTTCTTCAAAATATTGAGCTATCTTTGCGAGGAGAAATTGTACGTTTTATAGAGAGAGACGGTTCTTTCTTTCTTGGTGTGAATTTCTTTGATTCCAATCCTGATGATATGTTGCACTTAGAGGCTTATCTCTATGAGAAAAGTCTAAATACCATTTCAGAATAGAATTTTTTTCTTCTAAAATTAAACTATTTCAAGGTCTGCAGCTTTTATTTTAATAAAATCTTATATTATTATTTTATTCAACAATTTCTAATACATCTAGCACCGCAGAAGGAACAGTATTCCCTGGTGGATTCATCGTAAGATAAGATCTTCCATGAGATTTTATTTTTTCCATGGCTTGTATGATGTCTGTAGTTTTAGGTTTGCCTGGATTCCATCCGTTTAAATATTCTGAATAAATTAATATAGCTGTTTGGTGGTAAAGAAGAGAATTCTTCGAATAGGAATCAGATTCTTGTAATGCAGATATAGATTTTTCCCAGAGGATGTTCTTAGAAATATCTTTCGTATCTGTATTTAGATAAGTCTTATAATTGATCCAAGCTTTAGCAACAGAACTTTCGAATCTTTTTCCATACATTGCTTCGCTGTCCTGAACAATATCTATTCCTCGCTTTAAAATATCTTTTTTGATCTTTGGGTTAGTGAGACCTGTTTCAACATTTTCTCGAATCAAGGCTAAGTAGTTTTGATAAAAATTGTATCTTTCTCTATTATCAGAAAAAGATTCACGGTATTTCCAAGCTTGTGCAAATTCCCCTAAGCTGGATACATTCCATCTATTCCCTTCCTTTTTATACATTAAGCCTAATGCAAAATGCGGATCAGGTAATTTTGGATCTAAAGCTATTGACTGTTTTAATAATTTCATAGCTTCTGCATCGCTATCTCTGTAAGCTAGAGCATCCGCTTTTCTTTTTAAATCCAAAGCCTCTTCTGTCTTTTCAGTAATAAGTGGGCGGACAACAGTCATTGGTCTATTTTCAATCAGTTTCGTGAAGCCAACGCCTCTTAACTGTTTCCCAAAAAATGTTGTATCAAAAATTGATTGAACGTTAATTTCACCAACAATATTCCCATTTCGAAATTGCCTATGATCCGGATGTTTTTCAACTAAGTATAATGTCTGTCCGACTCTTACACCCTTTGGATTTAATATTTTCACTACAACATTATCTGGTCTGGTATCTAATCCAAGTAGTGATGTAGATTTTGATTCTAACAACTCCGCTTTTTCAATTGATACTACTTCACCAACAACAATCATTCTTTGAGCTTCGGTACCCCTGTATTTACGAAAAGAAAATACTAATTCATCTTCTACGGATTGAGCCGAAATTTCTAGACTTGCAAAATTACAAAATAGGAGTAGGATAATTTTTAAAAGTATTTTCATAGAAAATCTCAGGATTTCTCTTTTATAATCGACTCATTTGCAAAATTTCTAGACAATTACAGCCTCACTGGACTTAAAAAAACATTGACATTCACTGGATTATGAAAATGCTTCTGGAATGCTTCAGAAGTTTCTTTCAATCTTTCGACCTGCTCCTGCGATCCCACGTCTATCAGCTAAAGAAATTGAGGCAAAGTATCCTAAGTTTCGGTGGCAAATTCTCGAATCCACCTTTATTGGTTATGCAGTCTTCTATTTTGTAAGAAATAACTTTCCTGTAGTTTCTAAAGAGGTGGGAGAAGCTCTCCACTATTCTAGAGAGCAGATCGGTGATATCCTCGCTGTAACTGCTATTTCTTACGGTATCGGTAAATTTATTATGGGTTCACTTAGTGATAGATCAAACCCAAGAATTTTCATGCCCTTTGGTTTAGTTTTAACAGCCCTATTAAATTTTTGCTTTGGGTTTTCTGAAAGTTACTATATTCATATGATTCTTTGGACTTTAAATGGCCTAGTTCAAGGTATGGGTTGGCCTCCTTGTGGAAGATCCTTGGGACATTGGTATAGTGTTAAAGAAAGGGGAACTACTTTCGCATTTTGGAACATTGCTCATAATGTAGGTGGCGGTCTCATAGGAATGATTGCTGCCTACTCTGCTTCTTACTTTGGTTGGCAGTATGCTTTCTTTATACCTGGAGTCTTAGCTTTACTAACAGCTCTTTATCTATTTTATCGACTGAGAGATACTCCACAGTCCGTGGGTCTTCCTCCTATCGAAGAATTTAATAATGACTACCCTGAGTCTAAGGAAACACATGAAGAAGAACTTTCTATGTATGAACTAATCGTAGAAAGTGTATTAAAAAATAAATTCATCTGGGTGTTTGCCTTATCAAATTTATTCGTATATATGGTTCGGTATAGCCTCTTAGATTGGGGACCAACATATCTGAAGGAAGTCAAAGGTGCATCTTTGGAAAAAGGAGGAGCATCTACTATTATCTACGAATTTGCCGGTATTGGTTCAACCTTACTCATGGGATGGATTTCTGATAAAACAGGAGGCAGGAGAGGAATGGTTAGTTTACTCTGTATGGTACCGATCTTCTTTGCATTTATTGGAATTATTTATACTCCACCTGGTTTTATTTGGATAGATCTTAGTTTATTTGCTGTGATTGGATTTTTCATTTATCCACCTGTTATGTTATTAGGTGTTTCAGGTTTAGATTTTAGTTCAAAGAAAGCGGTAGGAACAGCTGCAGGATTCATAGGTTTGTTTGGTTACATCGGACGAACTGTCCAAGCAAAAACAATCGGATATCTGGCAGATCACTATAGTTGGAATGTAAGTTTAGGTTTTATTGTTTGCTCTTGTGTTATGGCGATCGTTTTATTATCGTTTACTTGGAATTTGAAACCGAAAAGTTAAGACTCATTATTTTATTCAAATGTTTTCTAACATTTAACTTGAAAATTTTGTAGTGTTTAAAATGATACCTGATTTATTGTTTATAAAAATTAAATATTAGGATGATGAATTCATGGACAAGTCCTTAGATGAAATACTAATCCACGAGAAGAACCACATCTTCAATGCTGCTCTAGTTGGCGCATTTTACACAATTCTAACACTGCTTTTATCCATTATAGGAATTTTTAATGAAGAAATAAGAGTCAAACATGGATTTGATGCATGGGGTTTAATAGATGTTGCAATATTGGCTGCACTTACTTATGGCGTTTATAAGAGAAATAGATACAGCGCACTCAGTTTGTTGCTTTATTTTATAATTGGCAAGATAGTTAGTTTTAATACGAACAGTGGATTTTATGGAATTTTATTTGGAATCATTTTTTCCTATTTTTATTTTCAAGGTGTCAGAGCTTGTTTTCATCTACATAAATTAACAAACAATAAGGAGGAAGGTGAAAGGACAAAATCATGGAAGTACAAGATTGGTTTTTTTATTTTATCAATATTATCCTTAGGGTTTCTTATTTTTATGACCTTAGTAGCACTTGGTCCCAAGGAAGAAGTATTATCTGGCATTTATCTAGATAAAAAATATAAAAAATTTTTAAAAGAAAATAAATTGATAAACTCTGGTGAGGAAATAGAATACTGGTATTCGGATGGGTTTACAGACTTTAAGGATGGATTCTATTTTTTCACTAATGAAAAGGTTGTATTGTATAAAAATAATTGGGAAGAGAAATCGATTTTAATACCCTATTTATCTATTCAAAATATTGAATTTGAAAAGCAAGCATCCTATTACGAAGATAGTAAAATAACAATAACTATGGATGATTCCTATGTTACTTTTCCAGTCTCAAGTACGGGTGATGGAGATGAAAAATTTATAAAGAGACTTTTACAAATTTGGAAACGAAAAATAAAGGAAGAAGAAAAATAAGAACTTTTTTCTAAGAAATATTATTTAATCAAAATCACTTCCAACTGTTGAGATAATCATCTGAACTTTGGCAGAACCTGTGACTTGGAACAATTGTTCCTCTTGGGTTCCTTTTGCGGTCACCATGAATGTGTCTCCCTGCTTAAACACCATTCCATTTTGTAATTTTATTTCACCAGATAGCATAGAGTAAATATGAAATCTAGTTTTCTTAGTTACAACAGGCAAGATAAAATCTTCTGGTTCAAACTCGCTCAAATCATCTAATACTAAAGAGTAGATTCGGAACTTATCATTTTCAGTAAGTTCGCAGAGTTCACCTGCTCCAGCAAAAAATGATTCCTTATAACTAAGCTTTTCTTTCCCTTTGAAAGCCTTATAATTCAATACATCTAAAGCCTTCTCTAAGTGAAGTTCTCTAGGTCGTCCATAATCATAGACTCTATAAGTTGAATCGGAAGATTGTTGTATTTCTAATAGCAAAACACCTGCACCTATCGCATGTACGGTGCCAGGTTCAAGTAAAAAAGCATCTCCTTTCTTTACTGGATGGTATTTTAGTATAGATTCTGCTTGGTTTTTTTCAATTAAAGTTTTGTATTTTTCTTTTGTAGTGTTTTGTTCAAAACCTACAACCAATTGAGCATCTGGATCAGCTTGGATTACTATCCAAGCTTCCTTTTTCCCTGAATTTTTAGGATCATTTTTCTTCGCATAATCATCATTTGGATGAACTTGGACAGATAATTTTTCCTTAGCATCTATGATTTTTATTAATAAAGGGAACGGTATTCCTTGCATCCCATCACCTAATATCTCTCTAGGATACATTTTATACAAAGAACGGAAATCTCTGCCCTTCCAAGGAGTATCCACTACAACAGATTTGTCATCCAGGTAATCTGAAATTTCCCAAGTCTCACCAATATCACCCTCAGGGATATTTCTTTTAAGAATTGAATCTAACTTTCTCCCACCCCAAATTTTTTCTTTATAAATTGGAGTAAAACGGAGTATTGAAGGAACCATAGCGTCATTTTTTTATTTTGTGCCTTGCAGAAAAGGAAAAATCAAAAATTAGAAACTAAGCTTTCCACCTCTGAAATACTATGATCAGAATGAAGAGAAATACGAATTCTCGCTGAAGGTACTGTTGGCGGACGGATTGCTCTTAAATCATATCCTAAATCCTGGAATTTCTTTGCCATAGCTAATGCTTCTTCTTCGGAATCAAGAAGGACTGGAATGATTTGGGAAGTAGACTTTCCAGTTGAAAAACCTTTTGCATGTAGACCATTCCTTAGTAGATCGCTGATTTTCTTTAGATGTAAACGTTCTACATCCATATCTGCCATAATTTTCAATGCAACAATTCCTGCATAGGCGATAGCAGGCATTGGTGCTGTGGAAAATACAAAACTTCTCATGCAATTTATAAGATACTGCTTTGACATCAGGGAATTGCAAGAAATAAGTCCACCTTCCAATCCTAAGGCTTTACCTAAGGTAAAAATTCGAAAATCTATATCAGGATAGTCTGTTCCCATTCCAGAACCATTTTCTCCCTCTACGCCAAATGCATGAGTTTCATCTAATATTAATAAGGCGTTATATTTTAATTTTAATTCGACTAATTTCTCAATTAGCGAACGATCTCCATCCATGCTGTAGATAGATTCAGAAATAATTATTTTACTCTCATCGAGATTTGATTTCTGTAAATTTCTTTCTAAATGTTCCCAATCCAAATGATTGTAATAAATCTTCTTAGAACCAGATATTCGTATCCCATCAAGTATCGAAGCATGATTGAGCCTATCTGTAAAAATTTGTGTTCTGCTATCAGCTAAGGCATCTATGAGTCCAAGGTTGGCTACAAATCCATTTGCCACAAATAGGCTTGCTTTTGTTTTTGTTAACTCAGAAAGAGATTCTTCTAAATCATTGAATACATTATGATGACCTCTTACCAATCGAGAAGCTGTGGAACCTAGACCAAATTGAGTAATTCCATCTTGCATAGCTTGCAGTATTAATGGATGCTTTGAGAGGCCGAGATAATCATTAGAACAAAAATCTTTACCCTGCGAAACTTTCAATTCTCTTAGAAGTGATTTCTCTTTACGCTTCTGTAATTCTTTATCAATCTTCCTATAAATTCCACTCGACATAGATATTCTCTTTGTTTCCAATCAATCAAAGCGGGGATTAGATGCAAGCTTTGGATGAAAATATTTTAGAAAAATGCAGATCTGCTAAGCGAGTTGTTGCGATCACAGGTGCGGGAATCTCAGCAGAAAGTGGAATTCCTACTTTCCGTGGAAAAAATGGTTATTGGAAATCTTACCGTGCAGAAGATCTTGCTAATTTCGAATCATTTCAAAAGAATCCAATATTAGTTTGGGAATGGTATCAAATGAGGATGGAAATTTGCAGAAAGGCAGAACCCAATCC
>Ga0210043_1000178_pt1 | contig 70286 bp, 98 predicted proteins | sample CryGeymet201501t_FD_183990 | JGI IMG/M metagenome (GOLD analysis project Ga0210043, IMG submission 183990) | Groundwater microbial communities from Crystal Geyser aquifers in Utah, USA - Crystal Geyser metaG 2015-01t (SPAdes) (version 2) | ecosystem: Environmental > Aquatic > Deep subsurface >... | reverse complement strand
TTATCAAGTGTTGATTCTAACGATACAATCCTAGCGTGATCTAGGAATATATGTGTATCATTGTTGAGATTAGGATTAATTCTGGTTTTGATTTTGTAAAGATTCAAGATAATCTTTGACACATATATATAGGTTAAAATAATGCATTAGCCTGCATTTTGTACGTATTTGCAATAGATGCAAACTCATACATGTTTTTTCCATATGGATACATCAGAGCAATTGTACCAACCGCAGTAAGCAACTGTACAGGACCACAAAACAGTGCATCGAATATGTCAGTTTTCAAAGATTGGCGCTTGTTGCCTCCAATTCTGATGAATGCCATGCCAAATCCGTATACAGATTCTGCTACAATAGCGGCTCCTCCTAATACTAGGATGCCGACCATATAAGTTCCATAGGATACTGCCAAATAGTTATTATCGCTAGCAGCCTGTCGAAGACTAAGAATCTGAAATGCAATGTCACTCATGATGTTTTACGTTGAGTTATATTTTATCTTAGTTTCCTAATATTAATTCGGTGAATTGAATTATATTTCATTCGGTGAATGTAATCTTTATCAAAATCGATATATATGATGACACATTCTTTATATATTTCAATTGGTTTGTATCTAGATGAAACTACCAAGTAAATCGATACTGTCAACATCTGATATTTATGAAAAATACAATTTTACTGAAAATGATGTTAAATATGTGATGGAATATTGTGATGTGGAATTTGATGTAGCGATGAACGCATTAGTTGAAAAACGAGGAGATATTATTGGATCTGTGGATTACTTAATTGGAATTTGGAATGATTTAGACTAGACGAATTGTATAGATTAAACCCGATTCATAATTGGTGTAAATATGTCTCCAATGTTGGTTTTAACAGTATGTCTTCTGATATAACGTAATATAGTATCTGCATATTTCACGTAAATAAACAATATGACAAATGGCGTGATAAGTATTCCTAAACACTCTCTAGCCATTAGTTCTAATTTCAACGGATACCATGTAATGACTGTTTTTCTGGCATTTGCGGAGTATGGGTCAAGATCTGATGGAATTCTTAGCGTTTCACATATTTCATCAAAGTTTTCTGTGATACCCTCTCTGGTGACGTATCTCTGTGTCACAGTGTTTGACATAGCAAATATGATACCAAGAATCGCGCACAGTTGTAATATATTTTGTTCCCCAATAAATACATTCAATAGTATGTTATCATTCAATAAGTTTAATACGAAAGTGGTTATGAGTAATGTACCGCTAACGTATGTAACAAACTTAGCGATTGGTGTCCACCATGGACGATTTACTTTTTGTAGAAACGTATCGCATGCATCTGCCGCAATTGGTAAGCGTTCTTCGAATTCGTGATCAAGTTCTCCATAAACTCTGGACAATCCTTTGGCATCGATACTGAACGATCTACTTCGCATAAGTTTCCCTGGACTATCATATGCAATCGTTCCTATTTTGAATGCAAAATGCAAAAATAAATATGAAATAACAAATGGGGTTCCAATAAGTCCAATAATACTTATAATTCTCATACGAACACGTAGTTTTCTGATACTTTCATTAAACTCGTTGGTGTTCTCTGATTTTACATCAGTTCGTATGTTATGACCTATGAATATATAATACCATAGTCCATATTTGAGGTACCATTGTGCTACTTTGGTGGTTACCATGCATTCTCGTAATAACATTTTCAATACGCGATTTTCGGTGATTTCCTGTAAACTGTCATTTATTTCTGGCATAACATTTTTCGCTATGGCGAGTTGGAAATTCTTACGCTGTAGTAGTATATTCAATGCATCATCGAACGCATAATCGTCTGGTGAAACGATCATGTATTTTTCGTAGACTTCTTCGAAGGTGTATCGATGTATTTCGAGAGAGTTATCGCTCACTCCAATCTGATGATATACCTTTCGAACCTTCCACAGTTTGCTAATACTAAATGCGGTTTTCAATGTTTCCCATAAGGCGAACAACGATGCAATTGAAAAGAATGCAATAAAGTACCACGGTATGTGAATTCTGAGCAAATCCGATAGCTGTACATTTTGGTCTGTAACCGCTAGTAGTTTATCATAGTCAATCGTGCAAAATAGAAAAAAAGAAAATGCTATTAAGAATATGAATGTCAATAAACCCGTTAATCTGGCTAGAACTGCGTGACAAAAGCCATTCGAGTAATAGTATGTGTAAAGATCAGATATATGATCTGTTTCTGTTTCTGGGTATGTTTCTTTTTCTGTTCTTATGTTTTCGTGAACTGTATCTTCGAAACGAACATAATGACTCATGTCTAAATTATAAGTTTAAAGTAATTTGAAAAATAACTGTGACAGTAATATATAGTTTTTCAGTTTTATCATGAGTACAGAAGATAAAGAAAATCATCAAGATGCTATTTCTCATGCATATCTTGTTGATGCGAAAGCGCAATATACTGATACACTGTTAGATTGTATTGTTCCTCGTATCTATGAGGGATTTGCGGAGTTATTCTCTGCTGCCAAACAACGATCTGAAGACGATAGTGAGGTGATTGCTACCTATCAGCAGATGCTTAAGGCGATTCCGAATTGGAATCAGAGCATTATCGATGAGGAATATAATAGAATTCTGGAAGCCAGCGATTGTAAAGACTATTTTGAGGATCTTCTTTCTGCGATTTTCTTGGTAACGATCAAGATTCTGACTCATGTGCAATTTGCGAATAGTAAGAGTAACTTAGACGTTGAGATACCGAATGCCAAGTCTTTTGTACATGGTTGTTATGTGAATTCCGCACGTCAGATATTCAACAATCCATACTTGTTTGATAACCGCGAAGATCGAGTTCCTGTGTTGAATCAGAAAAAGAACTATTGTTTTGCGCTTGACATGATCAAAGATGCGATTCGTGAAACACTCCGAAAAGCGGTACCAGTTCAAGATATTGTGCAACATTCTCTATTGCAGGACGATGATGAAGATGCGATTGCAGAGGTTTCTGAAGCGAAGAATGAAGCACAGAAGAAATTACAGGCTAAAATGCTTCAGGCTAAGGTTGCTGAATTTAAACTCAAAGCAATGCAAGATATGAATTTGGATGAAGAAGAATACAATCGGTTAGTTGGTAAGCAGATTGGTGGCGGTGATAGTGATAAGGAAGATGAAATCGATGATGAGGATTTTGATGCATTTAAGGATGATGACGATGAAGAAAAAGAAGATCGTAATATCAATATTTATCCGCATTCTAAGACTGAAGCCAGACAATTGAAGAGTTTGAATCTATTCGATGATTCTCAACTTCAGTCGTCTGATACGTCGTCTCAACAACAACCATCTGTATCTCAACAAGCAGATCAATCACAATTGAATGCTCACACTAGTAACGGTCAACAGGTATCAATTCCATCTGAAGTTTCGAATCCAACACCGAATGTATCCGTTGCTCAGAACAGTACTTCTTCAATGCATAATCCATTTAACGTTCCACCTCCCGTTTCTATAAATCCAAACTCAAATAACAATGTATCACAAAATTTTGATAATTCTGGAAGCAATACCGCAACTAATGATGATGATGACGACGACGATATGAATCTCTTTGATGATGCAGACGATGCAGATTCTGACTAAAAATAAATGTTCCTAGTTCCTACTTTTGGGTGAATTTAAAATAAATTCTGGAATATCATTCGGTGAAATAATACAAATATAATTATTTTTTTGCTGTTATGGTTTTGATTATTTAATAGATTACTTTGTCATTTTAGAATGCATTATACAGTATTTTCTGCAACCATACCCAATATTTTTAGTACACCGTCTATTGGTTGTTTTACACGTTGCAATACACTTTGATATTCTTCCACTCCCAATTTGTTTTTTTCCTGGGCGACGAATTTCTATATGTGAACGCGGTAATGTATTTTCAAGGTTATATTTTACTATTAATAACGGCATGATTTTTTTACGCATGCTTATTACAAGAGACTTTGTGAGTTCTTTAGAAGGACCTTTTCCTACAAGAATATCGATTTCTTTTTTGTATAACCAAGTTTTTTTAACAATACTTTGTTTTCATTTATGGTGGATAAAAACCCCATTACTTCAATATCATCATTTTGTTCAAGTAATTTTTGACTGATTGCACCTTTATGATTTGCGTATTTACGATATACATTATTTACAACATCAAGATATAGAAATATTGTTTCATAAGGATGTTGTTCATTATACAAATCAACACGATCTAATATATTAGGTAATGTTGATTTGTATTTTTTAATGAATTTATCATAATCTTTATGAATTACTTCAGTTAACATACGCTTAATTGCTTTTTCGGACATTTGTGTATTATGTATAATTATTATATATATAAAAATTGAATATTTCTATGATCTGAATTTCATATAATAAATGGCTTCTAGATTTGAATTGAGTGATTTTGATTGTTCTGAGTATAACGATCTATATACTCAATGTCGAAAACAAACAAGAGTTGGACAAAGGAGTGAAAGTACCTGTCAAACACTCGTAGATCTGAAATACCAACAAACCAAATCTTCTCTAAAACAAATTCCTCTATCTTCAAAACAATTGGATGAACATGTTGCAATGATACATAGATATGAATATTGTAAGGAACGTCATGATCGATACAAGTTCTTCTCTAAATAAAAACTTATAAATGTAATTTCGCAAGTATAGCGTTATGTTTTGCATCTTCCAATAAGATTTGTTGTGTATGAACTTTATTTTCAAGAATGCTGATTTGTTTATGGAGTTTATCTATTTCTGTTTCTGTATCGTCGTAGTAATACGTATATGCGTTATATGCAGTTTTGCATGTTTGTTTTACCGTCCACCAGACGACATTTAGAGTCAATTCTATAGGTATAAAAAGGAGTGATGCCATTGTAAAATTGAAACGAAAAAGTATATATTTTTAAAATACATTTTTTATCATACGAAAACAAAAATAACTCCATTTATTTCTCTTATTAAACGTTATTATGGATATCTTAAGGTCTGAGTTGTATGTAGAGTTAACTCATCTGTACGTTAACTTTATGGAAGAGGCGAGTAAATATAATGTCCTGGATGCATTGTCATTTAAAACGTTTCTTTCATTTGTATGTGCAAAATCGAGTAACTTGTATTGTACTAGTAGTAGTGATACCTGGAATCTTGAAGAATTTGACTACCAGGATACGTTATATATAGAGGGAGTAATTGATGGTAATTTCTTAATTGATCTTAAACTATATGTAGAAGATTACGTCGCACATAGAGGTCTCGATATACTGGATATGTTGAGTATCAATGATTTTGTATCATTCGCGTGTTTTTATAGCAAGCGTTTCTATGAATGTAACGGAAGAACCAAATTGATGGATCTTTCCGATAGTGAAGATGATGAAGAGGATGATGAAAATGTGTAATAAAAACAAATTTTCTATATAATATAATATGTCGAAATTCTACAATCAACCATATGTGATTCGAGAAGAATATCTATCGATCGATTCATCAGATAGAAATAGAGAGATCGACACTGACCCACATACATACACAATACATTTGCGTCCAAGTGATACAATGAGTACTGGACACACACTCGATACGTTCAAAAACATCATTGGAATACAGTTGATGGGTGCAAAATATCCTAATACGAATAATGTACTCAATGAGCAGTATCTTTTGCTGGTGGTTGATCAGTTACGTGGTCCATATGATGCTACAAGTACTGCCACACAAGGTGCACTTGCAAAACTCGAGCCAGGATTTGTCTCTCCAGGTAGTAGTTTTGTAGAAGCCGCTATAAATGGTATCGAATACATTGGACGTTATCAGGTTGATTCAGATGTGACAGGTATTCTGGATAAGTTAACTTTCCGATTTCTGAAACAAGACGGAACAGCATTTGTATTCGGAGTTGATAACGTATTACCGAATGCCGTAAATCCTCTTCTCCAAAACACGATTGATTTGAAACTTCTTATACTTGAGCCAAATACATCTATTCTAGGACATCAGTTGACATAAGCATTTTCATGATTGTGTATGTTTCTGTCGACATGATATCGACCGGTTCAGTTTCTCTTACACCTCCATCGTTTTCAATGTACATCTTATACGAATCTGTGGTAACAAAATAGTCTTTCAGTTTTATTTTTATGTCCTTTATATTGTGTTGTTGAATGATATGTTCTCTCATAAACTTCCTTCCCTTACGATTTTCGGAACAATCGTGACAGATATCATATGAAATCCCAGTTATTTTACATAGGTTACAAGTTACTATATGTATTGTTTTCTTCATATTTTCTTCATATGATAATTCTTCATTGTATTTGAATAACTCTTTGTGACATACATCACATGATATTCCTGATTGTGGACAACATGGATTATAGCATAAGAAATCGTGTTCTGACGGATAGAAACGATGCAAATACATGTTTCCATCTGATTCAAATTTCATTGCCGACAATGGTAAGTGAATGGAGTATTCTCCCGGATACGTATACATCCTATAATCTACGTTATGAGGAACCATTGATTCTAATTTATCACATGTGTATATTACACGTATTTCATCATTGATAAGTTCATGTGAATTTGTTGGACAGGATGATGAAATTATGTATTTTAGATTGTCAGGATCACTGAATCCGTTAAAATATAATCTATTTTTAAAGTTATCAAATAGGTATCTCTGTAAAACGGTGGCGATGTGTGTTTCTTCGTTAAAATGAAGAATGAATACTTCGCTGAAGAAATAATGTAGTGATGAGATTGTATTTTTTTGCACAATAACTATATGTTTTGTATCGCATCCTAGATCGATGTTTGTAGGATACACGTAGGTTTCCACTGATAAATCGTAATCGGTATATCCATTATTTTTCATGTAATTGCTTATCAATAACCCCTTTATGTCTTCATTCATATTTCTATATATATTTTTAATAACTCCTCCTGTAACACTTACTTCATACATTGCGTCTGATGTATCATTGTAATGTGTAATCGATGATTGACCGAATTTCATGTAGCTTCCATTCTTAAGTTTACTTACATTCTTGTTATCATCATCTGTATAAATTTTGTATTTATTGATGTTATTTATATGTTGTATGAGGTGTTGTCTATCTGGTTGTTTATGAGTTGAAACTTGCATAATAATATTCCTGTCGTAGCAGAAGAGTAAGCGGACTTTGGTGTTTGTCATTCTGGTATAAACAATTGTGCATAGGTTTTGATTGTACTCTGCAAAATACACATATCTAACCTCTTTGTCGAAGCAGATTCCATCTATGAGATCTTCTAATATATTTTCAATAATGATCTTTTCCTCTGGTGTAAGTAATTTATTGTCAAAAATATCTCTGACGGATTGTAATATAAGATTGTGTGATGGTTCTTTAACCATAAACTCACAGGTGTGTTTTTCTGTCATAATATACTTGTTTTTTTGTATTATATTTATACTATTCGCGTATAAAAGAGAATATATGCAGCTGGAATGACGATTTGTTTATCTGGCTGTGGTATATATTTCATAACTTGATCATCGTAGTAGAACCACGCAGATGTGTTATTTTTCCGACATGATGCAGTATAGTGTCCAGCATGTAAGGTACCAAAGTGATTAATGACTCCATTCAATCTATAGTGAACGGTTTCTCCAAATTCCTCATCGTAGTTAGCTAGAGCGTTGTTTGCGATAAGAACTTCGTTTGTAAGATCGAGTGTTTTTGATACAGGAAATGTGACCAATGTGTTATTTTTTACCACCCCGCAGTTGTGAAAGCGTTTTAGGTGTATAATGAGTACATTTGGCGGTGTTCCGATCACTTCCTTTTTCTTTGCGATTACTTTTCTATTGCATTTATCGCATTGATACATATTTTCACCATCCATTATTTCTACTTCCATGAATTTTCGGAAACAATCTTTAATATCAACACTATGTCCAGGTCCTTCTGTTGTAGGAATTGGCAGATGTACCGTCCACGATGGTTGATATTTCCACGATCTTGATGTGCAACTCTGGCATTCGACTACGGTGGCGGTTTGTCCAAAAAAGCTTCGTACAATTCCGGAATCTCCATGACAATTGATGTATTTAACCCATTCTCCGGCCAGGTCGTGTCCTACAACATCGTAGAAGCTTTCTGGATCAGCTCTACTCATGACAGATGCATTGACGGTCGATTCCGAAATGGTATTGTGTATTGCATCCAATAACAGATTGATACACTCGTGTGCATCCTGCTGTCTGAATATTTCTAGTTGATTGTAACCAAGATGTTGGATTTGATATTTTCGTAGAACTCTTACTAGATCAGTTGGTTGAAGAATGCAACGATCTGAATGCATTCTCATAACGTTCAATGTTTGCACTATTAAATGTCCTAATTCGTAGTCATGTTTTGTGCTGTTCTGTTTCAAGCATTTCATTAATTTACGTTTTGCTTTTTTGCTTGTTTGTGTGTCAATAAATATGCTATATTTTAGCTCACATATGGAATCTAGACATTGAATAATTGCATTGAGAAAACATGTATTTCCTAGGTTTTGTAGTGTAACGAATGTACCAGGTGATTCTGCTAGTTTTATACTCATGATTGTTTTTAGGGTTTAGTATAAATAAAATCACATTTTTATGATAAAGTGATAAAATATAATATGAGTATTAAAGTGATAAAATATAATGACAGTAAATTCAAATCTACCGAATTCATAGTGGAGGCGAATAATTTTGAGCGTGGAATTCTTATTAAGAAATTTGGTAAGGATTACACTTGGAATGTTCTTCCACACATATACGAAATCGAAGTAGGTACACTGAATAATCATTCAATATATATATCGATCAGATGGGTAAAAATAAACAATGTCCATATATTGTTCTGGACTCCCGTTTCATCGATTGTGGATAGACAACAGATATTATTGTTCTTTCATAATTATTGTCCTCAGTGTCCGAATTATGATGTATCTGCTGAAAGCTTTCATCGGTGTCTTGCATTTATTGAACAACGTATAGAACCTATTGTGTGTGAATCCTCACCGGTTCTTACACCACCCCCTAATGAAACTAATATATTACCACGTCCTCCCGGTTTTTGATAATAATGAATGAACTCATAAAATGATATTGTTTTGGTATTCTTGTTTTATTACTACTACATTGATGCACATTAAGACACGAAGTATGTTTCGAAGGGGTGTTCCTCAAAAGCATCGTTATCAGGAACCGGAAACAGGTACATGTCTCGCCGGAGGTGGAATTGTATTTTTTAATTCTGAAGGCATGTATCTTTTGCGTGAAAGAGCCTATAGTCGCAAGAAAAAACAACATTTAACTGATTTTGGTGGAAAGTATGAATCTGATGACATCGATATCTATCAAACGATTTCCAGAGAACTTTCCGAAGAAACCTATCATACCATAAATATAACGCGTGAAGCAATTCGTTTTATGTATCATTCCAGAGAACGTGTGATTCGCGTGTATATTAATGGTCAGTCAAACTCATATGTTACGTTATTTATACATATCGATCTGTTACCAGTTGCTTTATACGAAATGTTACTACCAAAAGAGAGTATATCTTTTTTGGATATACGTAAACAATCTCTTAAGAACAATCCTCATGTCTCGGGTCATCACTATCGAAGTCTTAGCCTTGTTTATAGGACGTACGATGAAATTCAGGAAGAATTCAAAAAAAACGATAGTGAATTATCAATGCGATTATTAAAAACACTGGAATCAAACACGAATCTTATAGAAAAACTAAAAGATATATAGATTTTTAGCGAACATCTACACGACAAACCGGACATTTGGTGCTTTGTTGAGTTAACCATTTCATTATATTATCGGATGTAAATATGTGAAGACATGGCAATTCTCGTATACGTGACCTTTTATTGAATGTGGTTTGTGCAATTGGGCATTTGTTATTTCTATCATTGTTTGGTGTATATTTTTTTTCTGGATATTTGCTAATTACATCTTGTACACTCATTACGATCGGTACAGATTGATATCTCTCTAGATTATCTTCGTATACAGAATCGTTTCTATCTAAAAACTCATACGATATATCAATATTTGTATCATGATGTTGTTCTGTAGATATAGTCGCATTCAATGATATGATTTGTTGACGTGGTAGATAACTACATATACGCGTTATTTCATCTTGTATGTTATTAATCCTTTCTTGTATATTGCTTGTGCGATTTTCAAGAGAATGAAGAAGTACTAATTCATTCTGAAAATGTAATAACCTCAAAAATATGGAATATGTATCCGTGTTCATCTACTATATAATATGTGGTGTTTTTATATATGAGTCTATTTTCCCCTCATTATATATCACCATTTTCCCCACATTCAGTGAAATCTCCCCCTTACTTTTTTGAGTCACATCACATATATCAAGAAAGAAAGTAAACAAGAAAGAAAGTAACATAGTAACATGGATTCAGTTTTCGGATTTCTAGAGTGTGCTGAATGTCTACCACAATGTATTCAAGCAAAGACTCTTTGTTTGGACTGTAATGTAGCATTGTGTGTAAGATGTGATAAGGAACATCTGTGTTGTCCACCTTCTAACGCTGTTCAAAAGACTAACGCGAAATGCCAAGAATGTGATGATGAGAACAAGAACCAGATCAATTGCAAATGCATCTATTGTGATATGCATATGTGCGATGATTGTTTGTACACAAAACACTTGTGTAAAGATAATTTAATAGATTAATTTATTCAGCAATAACCTGTTTATATATAATAGCTTTTCCAGTACTTTGACTATACACATCAATTTGTATAATATCTCCAATGTGTGCACCGTGAAGACGAATACTTGGATCTGAAATCAGTATTTTGTGTAACCGATTATGTGCGCATATTTTCTTAACATCTGATGATTGTTTCTTGTCGAGTATAGAATATTTCATACCAGACATGACGTGTTTCACAGGATTATGAAGTAGATCATAGAATGAAAATACTTCAATGTGCTTTTCTCTTAATTTTTCATCATCTAAACTAATGCTTACGAGTCTTTGTTTTCCATCTAACACGACAATATAAATGACATGTGTGATACTGTCTTCAATCATTCGTTTTTCCATTTTTTTAATGTCATCAAGACAAAGTCCAGAAAACGACAAAACAAATAGAATATTATCGCTTTTGTGAATTATGTGATTTGTGACTATCGATATAATATCTGCGATTTCCTCTCGAGTCTTTCCTAATATAATACTAGTATCATGACATATATCAATAAAACTTTGGGGTTTTTCATAATTGCGATAGTCACATATATCCAATAGTGTTTCACATAAATTCGAAATCTGACATATGAATATATCTACCATCGTTGTGTTGTCTTTTTCTTGTGTTGTAGTTTCTTTTTCTTATCAAATACAAAATAAACTATTATCAAATAATAAATTCGGTGAATTTTATTTGAATATATAATAAAAATTAGAAGTTAGTCGTAATCTCAAGATGGAATCATGTCTGTTGTCTTATTTGAAGAGTAACAATTATTGTTATTTCAAAAAGTCTGAGATTCCAAAAAATGCGATTATGACACATACCAATCTGGGTCCTCCACGTTGTATTATTATTCTTCCGAACGAAGAACGAGATATATTTATAAAAAAGTACTGTCAGGATCTATTGAACGGTGTACAAACGTTTATGTGTGAAAGAAGAACATCTGAAACCTTTCGTTTGTTTATGGATCTCGATTGTGAAATACCAAAGATCTATTCTGAAGACTTCAGTAGTATGATGTTAGAAGAAGTTATTCCATATCTATGTGCATGTATCTATGAATGCATTATTGATGTTGAAAATCTAGATTGTGTGATTAGTACTACACCTGATAAAGTCAAGTATATTTTCCAAGATAAGCTTCAATTCCCTATGGTATATGCAAAGATTGGCTATCATGTTACGTTTCTGGATTTTGTTGTAACATCTGATCAGTGTATGAAGATTCGAGAACATATTCTTCCAAAACTCCAAAAGAAGTTTGGATCTCGTTTCAAAAACGAAGAAAGCGATGATCTGTTGCGTCCATCATATGAACTAAATTTTCATAAGATCTACGATTCTTCTGTATATATTGGAAACGGATTACGTATGATTGGTAGTAAGAAGTATGTTGCTCGCTGTGGTGATTGCAACAAGTTTAAGAAAATTCTTCAAAGTGGTTGTTGTCCAACATGTAATGGAGACGAAAAGTATGTTGATTATAATGTGTATTGGCCAACTCATATTCTACGTGTATCTCATAAGATTGAGTTGTATGATACAGTCTATGCGAAAGATACCCTTGATCAGATTATTACGGCGGTGAATCATACTGTCATTCGTGCTACAGAAGAAGAAAAGAAAAATACAATTGAACTTGTACCTGGTGTTGCTAGACGACGTGTACGATCTGATACAAGTGCATTTAAGCGTAAGCGAACTGCTACTGAAACGGATGAGAATGCATATTCTTCTAGAGAAAGTGGAGAATCACAAATCAAAGAAGAAACGAGTATTAGTCGTGTAGAACTTGGTGACTATCTCGAGCAATGTATTCGAATTTTGTTGCCGTTATATTCGGATGTATATGTAACCAAAGTAAAGAAGATCAGCTTCAAGTCATCAAGTGGTTACATGTATAGTATCAATACGGAGAGTCATTTTTGTATGAACATCAACGGAGAACATAACAGTACTACGGTGTATTTTGTGATAACCGCATCCGGAATTCGGCAATACTGTTATTGTCGTTGTACGGATAAAACATGTCACTCATACAAGGGAGAATTATATCCACTAACTGATGATATGCGCAAGTATCTATTCCCTGGTTTCAAAAAACCAAAAGACAAAACGAAACCTCCCCCACCTGCGAAAAGGCAGGTATATGTTCCTGGTAATAATTTTGCATTTGATTTTATGTAAGTCTAAAAAAAATATATATGAAAATGTTGTTATTAAATAAGTGTGTGTTTTATTCTGTAATATGAATGAACTTGAGCAATTTATCTGTGTTATCGAATAGATAATTTGATAAGTAATTGGGGGTGATCTGTTGTTTTGTTCCTTTGAAGATGCTATGTAAATTTGCGAGTATTTCTTCTGTGGGTGCTGACCATTTCTTGCGACGATAACTCTTTTTGTATACAATTGTTTGCATGTATTCCTTGTGTAACAAGCTCACAATTTCAGAGAAACGTGTAGCACATTCGTGTTCCATTTGTTTTTCTTTGTCTGACTTGACCCGTGCCCAATTTCGATCGTATCCGCGATTTTTGATGAATCTGTGAAAGATCAAATTGTTTATTTTGCGTTTTTCTTTTTCTTCTAAGTACGACGTGGTATATACCTTGAAGTAACTATCGTCATTTCTGGTGAAAAGTATACCTTCAACATTCGACATATTTAGACTATTTAATATATTCATCGTTGTAGCATGATCCATATCTGAATCTGTGTTTTTGTATATTGTGGTGCACTTTGGTATGATTTCTCCAGAAGAATAGTATACATTCAATTCTGGAATAGTTTTGTTGGTTTCGTTGTGTTTGGATAGAACGTGTATGAGTCCTGGTTCACTAAATCGGTTAGCGATTATGTTTTCCGGATGTTGTAGAACGAATACATATGTAACGTTTGTGTCTAGAGCCTCGTTATCTATTCCACCTCTACGTTTGATATTTGCAGCATCATCAAATAGTGCACCGAATACTCGTGGAGAAGTGTAATATGCGTATCGCCAATATGCAGAAACTGTACGATTTGTTGCGATATTCCACGACTTGCTTTCATGATTATAGAAGTATTTGAGTACAGTCCCATCTGGAACGATCGACATTTCTACAATATCAGTGTATTCTATGTTATTTGGAAGTTCGTTATATTCTTCGAAACACTCGTAACCATGTGCTGCTACTTTCATCATGTTATTCATGTATAGGATTAAACCATTGCATGCTTTTTGAAATGGATTTTCCGGTGTTTTATCGAATTGTTTTCCAATAAAATAGAGACGTAGTAAGCCTTCTAATGGAGAGTATGTTACGTTTACATATTGTGTGTTACAAAACTCGATCAGTGCATCGATATCCTGAATTCCTTGATTTTGAATAGTTGTTGTAACAATGCTCATATCTTTTCAATTAATATGTATTATCAAGTCAGTTTTATATAAATCAATTTTTGTGAAAATTGAAACGTAAATTATCTAAAAAGTGTGTATACCAGAAGGAAGGATGGCCAGTCAACAATCAACATTCGATGCGCGAACAGTCATTTCACGTTTTTCGCATGAAATGAAAGATATCAAGTCGAAGGAACCTGAAGAAGAAATATTGAATGGTAGTTTGGATCGTGGACGTTTTCATCCTATTCTTCCACAGCTTCAAGACCTCTACTTACTCTACAAGAAGATGCAAGGATGTTTATGGAAAGCGGAAGCGTTTCACTTCTCAAAGGACTTACCAGATTTCGAAAGATTGCGTTCAGAAGAGCGCGATTTTGTGTTATCCGTTCTTGCATTCTTTGCAGAAAGTGATAATTTCGTGAATGTGAACATATTTGAGCGTTTTTCACATGATGTGAAATGTCTAGAGGCAAGAGCGTTCTATTCAGCTCAAGGATACGACGAAACGGTTCACCAGGAAACCTATTCTAATGCAATGGATGCATATGTGAAAGATCCTGAACTAAAGGAGCGTCTCAGTAATGCAATTAAGACGATTCCATGTATTAAGAGAAAGGCGGATTGGATGAATCTGTGGACAGAAAGCGTTGATGCTCCATTTGCGGTTCGTTTAGTAGCATTTGCAGCGGTTGAGGGTATTATGTTTTCCGGATCTTTCTGCGCGATCTATTGGCTTCGCGAGCGTAATCTTATGCCCGAGTTTTGTGCCAGTAATCATGATATTGCTCGTGATGAAGGATTGCATACATTATTTGCATGTGCTCTTTTTAAGAAGCTCAAGAATCGACCTAGTACCGAATTAATTCATGCTCTCATTTCTCAAGCGGTTGATATTGAAGTTGAGTTTATCAACGATAGCATCTCTTGTTCTATGATTGGTATGAATCGCGATTTGATGAAGCAATACATTCAGTTTGTGGCCAATCGTCTTCTGGATATGTTGGGATACACTCCAATCTATTATAGTGATGTTGATAAAACGATACCGATTCGCTGTCCGTTTAATTTTATGGAAAAAATCAGTATGCAGGTACTCGGTAACTTTTTCGAGGTTCCTCCAGAAGAATACCAACTCGCCGGAGTAATGGATCATCAAGGTCATCATCAATTCGATGTTTCAGACGATTTTTGATTAAAAAAAAGTAATATATATTTACGATGTATATGCAACCATAATATCTGTTCGCATTAGATATTTGTATCCGTTTTGAACTTTCTCTCCAGAGTGAAATTGTTGTGAATCGAATATCATAGCTCTTCCGATTTGTGGTTTTGCAATGTATCGTACTTTGTTATTGTGATAGAATATGGTTTCACCTCCATCGAAATCGGAATTTAGAAAGATATTCAATGTCATAATGCTTCGTTCCTGTGTTTTCTTATTTTTATTTATTGCATCTTTATGAATCAAAAATTGCATTCCAGGATGATATTTGCTGTAGCGAAACATAGGATTGATGCTTGTTATGTTGTGTCCATTATATGTTTTTGGAATGTATCCTTTTTCCATCAAAAACTCGAATAGAAAATCGGCAAGTTCCTTATTGTGTTCTATGACTCGATCGTATTCTGCATTGGAGTGTTTGATACGTTGCAGTTTTTTTGAAGTTTCAATGTACTTGATTCGTTCGTTACAAAAATGTTCGTTAAACAGATGATTTACTTGTGAAAGATGTGGTTTCGATGACATATATATCTCTGATATATTACCTTTTCTTATCAAGTTGCGCAAAAACCCTACCAATCTTCATCATCATCTTCTTCGTCATTATACACAAATTCTAGTGGTATAAGAACTGTATAATCGTTTTGTATAACTCTTCGGTATATATTAAATATATACTCACATTTCTTGATATTTCTGTGCATAAGATTATTATGCGAACAAAGACATAAGCAACACTCGCCGTCGTAATGGTTAATGAAATCGATTAACAGTTTAATGATATCGTTCTGGTTATCATATACACTATTTATTGTAATCAATAAGTCTTTTATTTCTGAAGCTACATTAATATTATCTATAATGTGTTCGCATAATTCATGAAGAAATGCATCACCGTTTTCGAGCAAGAAATGTTTAGTGATTTCTGGTTCTGTGAATTGCGATTGATGCAACGGATCTTCTTGTATAATATATGTCTTCGGTTCATCTAAGGTAGTCATCATATGCAATTGATAAGATAAATAATTTGTGTTTATGTATAATTTTTTACAAGTATTCAATGTTGAATGTGTTGATTTTCTGTGTGCTTTCTGGTGAGCAAAAGAGTTTTCCACACTTACGATCTCCCATTGTCATATTGTCTGCGTGACACACACCTGGACATAGTGCGACGAGTCTCTGATTGCTTGCCATGATGTTTACTTGCATATTATTAAGTGGATTTGCAATGATTTTGAATTGGTTATTCACTACGCATTTTAAGGATCCATCTACGCATATTTGTTCATCGCAATTGTGTATACAATTTTTGCAGAACGACCATAGTAGTCCATCGATATTTTGTATGCTTGCGTATCCTGAGACTCCCTTGCATTCCTTAAACACAAAGATGCATGTTTCATCGGCCACATCTTTTAAGCACAACGGATTTCGACAGTTTGCATATCGACAACGTATGCACGATCCGACATATTTACCATCTAATGATCTCAAACGAAACGATCTTTCATATTGAACTGTATTATTCAGGTTATCTGCCATTCCAAAATATGTATTGATGTTAAATGGATTATTATTTTGGATTAAGGTGAACGATTCGTAACTATTCGCTTTCTTTCTTGCGCATGCACAGTCGCGTTTTGCGTATCCGAGTGCGGTCATGCAACCAAGTCCTACTGTTCCTAAAAGTAGTGCATTTCCAATCATCGATCCTGTGAATGAAATTGGCATTTTCGTTTTAATCGTATATATTTATCACCAATAAAATATTCATTGTATATATATATTTTACATTATGGGTGCTTCCGAAAGTAAATCAAATGTCGAAATAACAAATGAACTCATAACAAACAGCATGAATAATATGTTTGTATCACAGCTTCAAAGCCATCGTATATCTGCGGCGGTCATTCAAACTCTAAAGGTGAAAGCGAAAGGAGATATCAATATTGGAACGATTAATATGACTAGTCTGGTGAATGTGAAATTGGATTCATGGCAAAAAATGCAAAACAAAACTGAAATACAGAGAATTGTCGAGCAGGCGCTACAGCAGCAATCCGAGGCACAAGCGCAAGCTGAGCAGAGTTTTCTTACAGTCGGAAATTCCAATGCCGAAGTGAATCAAAACATTCGTAATAGTGCAATCAATAGTACTGTGAACAATATAGATGTAAAGCAGGTCAATGAGTGCCTTGCGTCTGCATATACAAAACAATCTATTGATTTAGAGAGTACCAATGGGAATGTTACAATCACCGCAATCGATATGAATGCTACAGCTAAGGTTGCTGCTAAATGTGTTGCTGATACGGTACAACAGATTTACACTTCTCAATTGGAGAGATATACCAATGAACAATCTGGTCAAGCGAGTTCAACTTCAGTAAACAAGGGTATTTTCGAATCGTTAGGTGAGCTTGTTGGACAGGTAATTAGTGCTCTTGGTTCTATTATAACTGGTCCAATGAGATTTGTGATGTATGGTATTGTTGCATTGATTATCTTAAGTATTGTAGTAAGTGTTGCGAAATCTTTTATGAGTGGAGGAGGAAACAGTGCTAGTAGTGAAGGTGTTTACGATCCAACTTATGATCCATCTGGTGGAGTAGGAGTGGATCCTTCTATGGATATGGGTTACGACCCGAATAGGTATTAAAATATATAATTTATTTCGTATTCTTTTTGTCATTATGATTTATTATAATTTCATGAATGAACATTTGCGGTGATATTGAAGTATTTTTCTGCTAATTGAAACGCTTTATATGATTTGATTTTTTTGTTCTTCATAAGATACATAAAATCGTTATTTTTAAGGAGATTCTCATTCTTGTAATGATCTAGTAGGAGTGTATGATCTTTTATACTAGAGCTATATGTAAGAACATATCTAAGTACATTATATTTTCTCTTAAATTTCTTTTTGACATATTTATCGATTAATGACAAGTCAATTCCACGTCTTATTAGAGCAGTAACGATTTCTATGTTACATTTCACGTTACTCAACTTTTTCGATAATAACATATCAATAAAGATGTTACTAAATACATCATTGTATGTTTTGATCATATCTGTGATCGCTGTATAAATCAATGGATCATCTGTAAAAACAGATGGATTTAGATTATCTAAATATATATCAAATGCCTGTTTGAATATATTAAAAGGTAGTTTCAGGAAATACGCCTTATAGTAATTCATATCCATATGTTTAAATGCATTTAATCCATGTTTTATAAGAATCGCAATAATTTGGAGTGTATGTTCATATGTTATATCCTTGAATACGTTCTTCATAAAATGTAGTAAACATCCATGATTTGGATGTGTTCTATTAATATATTCTTTTAGTTCTATAACAAATTCTTCTATGAGTTCTAGATGTTTCCTACACGAATAAAAAATACGAAATAATGACAACGATACATGAAAATCGCTATGACCTGTCAAATAGAATGGTATGTTATGTTTTTTGAACAATGTAATAAGTCTCGTATCATTTTCTTCAAGTGATAAATCCATCCAACTAATGATATCAGGATACATTTTGTGATTCCATAATGACATATTGTATTCGTTTGAATGAACTATGAGTAGTTCTGCAACATGATAGTAGCGTTCTATATCGATTTCAACAATACTACATTTAAGAAATTTATACAAATCACAACATAGAATACGAAACTCTGAATCGTTTTTAAAATTTCTTAGAATATACTGAATCGTATCATCGTTGCATGATGTATGTAATATACATCTCATAGAAGGAATGAAATAGAATTCTGTATATAGCTTTATTTTTTTCCAATTCCTTGTTTCAAATGCCTTATCCAGAACATTTTGGTATCCTGTATGTGTTGGTATGAATTGTTGTTTTCGTAATTCTGGGTACTGTTTTACCAAGTTCTTTATTTGTATGAGTTTCTGTTTGTCTTGTACTATTCTTCCTTTGAATGGTTGTCTTGTCATAGGTGATATATTACCGTTTGTTTGTCTTGCCTGAATTATAGCCGATCGCTCATATACATAATTATCTGACATGCGTACTGGATCGAAAAAGATCTCTTGTGTTATTGGACATTTGTAGTCATGTAAATCGTTATCTGAAGGTATTTCACTCATTGATTGTTACTTATATATATTTTATTTTAATGTTTACGTTCAATTTCTATTATTTAAAGTGCTTCAAAATAACATATAGAAAATATCCTCATAGTACCTTCTAAAAGTAATGTTTTTTTATGGTATTCATACACAAATTCTGCCTCGAATAGATAGTGAATATATCAAAGATGATAGTGAAAGTAAAAAAATAATGATCACATTTATTGCGGGTAGTTTACTTTATATTATATTTATGTCGTTGTTGAACTATGTCGGTTCTTCTGGTGGTAGTGATAACTTTCTGTCATATACATTTCGGAATTACTATACGTGGTTTTTCTTGATGGATGCGATATCGTTGGGCTTGCATTACAAGGTATTTTATCGCAAAGCGAATCATACATCCAAAGAGAAGAATGACTACATTGTTGCTGATAATCTATCTTCTATTGAAAGTGAACAACATATTGATGATGAAATTGCAGCTATGTCGGACACTGAATTGTATTAATTTTCTTCATTCATTGCATTGATAGAATATATACCTAAAAATTTTGGGTTATTTGCGTACACTGTTGGATCTAATTTATGTAAGTATCGCGCAACATCTAAATGTTTCATGTAAGTCGCCATTCTATATGCACAATGCATTTTATCATATATATTTACACCACCTAATGAGTATATCCACTTTGCCATATCTAATTGACCACATTGGCATGACAAAATAAATGCTTCATCATTATCGACATGAATGTCAATATCTAAAGAATATAGCCACTTTGCGGTATTATGGTAACCAAAACCACATACTTTGGGAAACACTACATAATCAGGGTTGTGTAAATAGATATTATTAAATGAATATATCCATTTAGCAATATTTAATTGATCATTATAGCATGCAGTTTTAAATCCCATCTCATCTAATCTATCTGCATTTTCAAAGTTATTTATAAACATTTGACGAATTTCTTGTGCTTGTTCTAAAATCCCATGTTTACATGCATTCAGATACATTTTTTCTTGTAATTTGTAATATTTATGTCTTTTATTAACAAACAAACTTAGAATATAATACGATATACAAAATTCAATGAGTATGATTATACTAAAAATTGTATCTATCACAAATTGGTTATATTCTATCATATTGTGTTTCGATAAATAAAAAAATAATTTGGTGTTTCATTTTTAGATGTATAATTATTCTTCTTCATTCTTTCCTTCTAACATATTTATAGAGTAATTATATAGAAATCCAGAGTTGTTTTTATAAATCGCGGGATTCAGACTATGTAAGTATTGTGCAACTTCTAAATTATCGCGTTGACAAGCCATTTGAAATGCAAGACAATTAAGATCATATATATTTGCATCACATAATGTATATAATAACTTTGCCATATCTAAATTTCCATATTTGCATATATTACAAAACACAGAAGAGATTGTCTTATTCTTGAATACATTTAAAGAATGTACCCATTTTAATATATCATATTGATTGTTCTCACATATATCATTTAATATATAAAAGTCATGTACATCATATAATTCAAAAGTCTTCAATGAATATATCCATTGTGCAACGTGCAAATGTCCATTTAAACATGCTCTTCTAAATGCCTTACGATCTACATTTACATCTAAGATAAATCCTTTGCAATCATATTCAATTGTATTCGGATTAAAATCAGGCATTTGACGAACTTCTTGTGCATATTCTAAATGTCCTTTCTCACATGCATCAATATATAATTTGTATTGCATTTTAATACGTTTATCTTTTTCATTTCTAGCTAATGTTACAAAATGTACTGTGCCATAAATTCCACCTATTAGTCCACATATACCTAAACCTATATAAGAATTCATCATTATTATGTTGTATTTAATAATAATTTTTTATATATGATTCATTTTTAGCATGTACATTTGGATTTATCTTTCTTTTTTATGATGGAATTTTGTTTGTAAACTCCACATATATCGTCTGTATTTTGTTTTGTAATATATCTCATCATTCTGTGGCCGATATCATTGAATAGGTTCTCTATTTCGTCAAGATATGTTGTATCTGAGTTGCTTATTTGTATGCTTTGTATCATATTTCTATTTTTGGCGTAGTTATCTGCTTCTTCTTTGGTAATGACATCATGAGCGGTTATCGTATGAGGTATTTGATCTAATTTCGTCCCGATTAGATATAAGAATTGTGGAGTGTTATGTTGTACTTCGTTTCTGTAGATTTCAAGCCACATTTGTATGTTTTCGAATGAGTTTCTATCTGTGACATCGTATACAAAAATCACTACCGATGCATCCCTGTAGTAGGATTTTATGATACTTCTGAAACGTTCTTGTCCTGCGGTATCCCATATTCGTAGTTTGATTATCTTGTCATCGATTATCATGTTTCTCGATCCCATTTCTATTCCGATGGTTGCTTCCGAGATCCTATCAAAACGATTTTCTGTGTAACGTGTGAGAAGACTTGTTTTCCCAACTCCTGAATCACCTAACAGTATAATTTTGAAGATCCATGCAAAATCACTACTCGAATTCATCATGTATACATATACATTGACATTTATAGTCCGAATAGAGCATCTACTTCGTTTAGATCATCTACTTCGTCTTGATTTACGTTATTTGTTTGTTTATACATATCATTTGCTCCTCGATTATTTATGTTGTTGTTTTGTTCTTTATTATATATGTTTTGAAGGGGAAAATCCGAGGCATATTTCTGAAAATTTCTCTCTTTTTCTGGTTTCGTGTTCATATCTTTAATGTTCTTATCTTTATTTTTCTTATCTTTTTTCTTTTTCTTTTGTTTTTTCTTTTCTTTCTTTTTTTCGTCTTCTGAATCACTACTATCGTCGTTGATAGTTTCTTGGCATTTATTATGCAATTTTTTGCAATGATCTAAAAGTTGTTGATATCTTTTTGTCATTTCTTCAATTGCGTTTCGAAGTGTTTCGTTTTCTATAGGTATTTCACTGGCTAGTTCCCTCATGAGATCAGGATCTTCATTTCCGGCAAAGTTATTGTCGAATTCGTCTTTCATATTTGCAAATTCTCCTTGTTTCTGTCCTATTCTTGAATAGACATCGTTGTCAGTGATTTCTGTTTCATTCATATACATATCTTTTCTTCTTTCCATTAGTTCAAGCTCTTGGATAATTTTTTGCACTCTCTGTATTTTTCCGGAGAATGTTTGACATTGCATAACCATTTTTTTGCAAAACAATCGATTCATGATATCGTCTTCGTTTGAGATGGTGCATAATGACAGGTCATCTGATAATTCGATGGCTAATTCGAGTAGTTTTACTATCATAAGATATTTATCGATTGCTTCTCTGTACTGTTCTTGATCTGCAAATGCTTCAGCTTCTTTATTGAGTGTTATGATTTCTTGAACAAGTGTGTGATATTTTTCGCACATACTCTTTACTTCAATAACCGAATCGTTTCCCTGACTCATCTTATTTTGTATTTATATATTATAAGTATACCTTTTTTTAAATCAAATGGAAGAAGAAAACAGTCATTATGAGTATCTCAAAAAGGTTGTTTTTGGGATGATAATCTTCTTGATTCTAGCTGGTGTTTTATACTATTTTACATTGAATCGCGATAGTATTCAATCTGGTGGAGGTGGTGGTATTGAGGTTAGTAACAAAACTATACTATCATCTACTCTGAGAAGTATTGACAATATGTTATTAAATTTGTAAAAAATGATTTACTGTATTTATTTTTTATTTTTTGTTGGTTGCATAAATTTCAAAATGGACATACAAAAAGTATATAATAAAGAAAACTCGAAATCAGAACTTGTTAAAAAGTTACACGCAGTACTAATGTCGAAAATATATAATGGTACTATAACTCCAGATGAGTACTGTGAACTGGGAGTATTTTATCAATTTGGGTTTTCTTCAGCTGTTGACCAAGATTTAGAAAAAGCAATCGAATATCATAAATTGGCAATTGATGGAGGAAATAAAAAATCACTCTATTATTTAGGTATTTTTTATTACATGACTTCTGATGGATTTTACAAACATCCGGAAAAAGGACTTGCATACTTGAAAAGATCTATGCAAAGTGGAAACAATGATGCAAAAGCTATTGTCCTGGAGTACAAGTTCATTAAAAACATTAATAAATTGCGCGAAACAAGTCATATAGCAGAAGAAATTGCTACCAGACGATGCATTTAATAAAATAAAGATGACAGAAACCAATAGGGTGATAGAAAAAGTAAAGTATGCTCAAAAACGTTTTCATGCAATTAATCGTTCAATCAATGTATATTAATAAAATTTTTTACTTCATCCGAAAGAACATGTTGTTTGAACAGTTTCAACATATGCAACATATTGCATTTCGTAGAGATGTTTGGCAGAAGAAGATCCTCGAAATACATAGACGCATTCTCTTTCAAAAGTGTTGTTTCTTTCTTGACAATAATCACTCGGATGATACGTGTAGCGTGCTCTTTGGATACTCTTCCAGAGTATGTGGTATCATCAAATGTTTCAAACCTATATAGATGTTCTTTGTTCTCTTTCCGAAAGAGCATATGCAACTTCTTGTGTTGTTCCAATATCAGTTGTCCGAGATGAAAATCCACATGAAGTCGCGTATCGATTCCATCAATCACCACATCGTATGTATGAACATACTCGATGAGTCGTTTTTTCATGAAATCTAGAAGATGTACTTCGGTGAATTTTTCCAAAACTTCGACAAATTTATGTATATTTCTAATAACTTTGCAAAGTTTCATGTAAAGATCTGGTTTGGGACAGAGTTCAGATGGTGGAAGTATATGGAATACAATTTCATCGTAGGAATCGTAGTTTGGTAATACGGTGTTTTTGCAGTAATAAAATGTGAAACGATACTGACCGTCGTCTGTTTGATAACAGTGCGTTGTAAACATTGTAAATCTATGTGTTGGAGTGATGAAGCAAATATCAGATTCTCGAATGACTAGTTGTAGTTGGCATTTTTCATATGCACATAGTACATTCTTTTTCAATATTCCGTCTGTTTGGAAGTATTGTGTTACAGTAAAATTCAATGCACTAAGAGGTCTTGTAGCGCTTGAATTTCGTGAGGATAATGCCAGACAAATGATTTTGAGATGGTCCACATTGTTCATTGTTTTTGTTGGTGTGTTGATCTAAAATCGAGACTTTGTTTTTTGTCTAATAAATTCGGTGAATGTTTTATTTTGGAATGATTCGGTGAATGTTTTATTTTGGAATGATTCGGTGAATCTTAACGTATTTTTAGTTTCTGTTATGTTTTCTCTCCTTCAATCAAACGAACGCAACTCACATACACATACTCAACTCAACAAGATGTGCATCAAACAACACTCTGGAGCGTGCCTGAAAGGAGGTGCATGCATCATCTCTGACTGTCATGAAACTGTGTGCAAAAGAGACATTCAGACATGCAGTCATTGCAAGAAAGAATTTCAGATCTGTGAAAAACATGATCGCGAATTCCATACAAAAGCCAATTGTGCACCATTGTGTATTGAATGTGTGGAAAAACAACAAGCAGGCGATTCATCAATCTACCGAGTTGCCGTGTGTCTTTTACCATATTTGCATGGTTACGGATGTGAATTTTCTGCAATCTGTCAAAAACCAGAATGTACTACACGTATCTGCCAAAAATCTATCTATTGTTGCGCCATGAAGGGTTGCAAAAAAGATGTTGTTTTTTGTGAATCACATAATTACGAAGTATATGATGTTCATTTTTGTTATCATTGTCTAAAAGACATGAAAGTAATGTAATAAATATCAAATTTTGTATATTTCTGTGAATTTTATTTTAAAAATGATTATACCGCACAACCTAAAAATAAACATTAAACCATCACATCAGCTAAAAAAATAAAAATGGTACCTATAAATGAAGAAATGGTAATTGACTTGCAAGAACCAGAACCTTTACAAGAAACCGAGCCCGATACACAAGCTGAAACTAATAAGTCTTCCAATGATGGACCTTATAGATGGGCACATGCATTTGGTCAAATGACATTTCGTTCATCTTCACAAATTCGTGATCTCATTGGTGATGATTACAATTTGAAATGCAATTGCGGTTTATTACGATTTCAATTCTTGATTTGGATTATTTTCTACGCATTGATTGCTATGCCATTGAGATTTATATTTACATGTTTCTGTTTTTGTTGTTTCAAAGTAAAAACTTTGCGTAAAATTATAAATTTCATTGTTTCCCTGATTATGATATGCATTTCAGCAATATTATTGGTTGTTTTTATTGCATATATCTTTTCTGGATCATTGATGTTTATCAATCAAGTTTTGTTGATATTGCTACTTATTGGAAACAACGTTAACTTTGGAGAAGTATGGTTAATCTATTGTCTATTAATCGTTGAGTCGATTCAATGTATGCTGGTATTTTCTCTGCATAAAATGCATGTATGGAATTCAGCATTTGTCATCGTCGTATCATTGAATCAAATTTGTTTTGCTTGTTTTCAAATTGTATTATGCTGTTTGAATTTATACAAGTATGATACAAATGATGTATTGATCATCGAATTGGTGATGTGGACAATCGTTGCTGGAAATATTGGTTACATTATTTCATCATTTATCAATTTGTATATGCTACAGATGTTTTATAAAGATGAACATATAGTACATGCTCGCAAAGCCATTCATCCGTTTTCTATTATTACTGAAGCAATTCCATGTATTATAGTTATGTGTCGTATCTTTCTTTGTGATGTGGAAAGATATGGCGAAGATGAAGCCAACGAAACTGAAGAAGGAGGAGTAACTTCTGAAACAGAAACCGTAGTTTAATAAATAAAAATATGTAGTGTATCTTTGATATCGAATAATTATGTGTTTTTTTTATTTTTTTTGTATATAAATGATATATGATGAAGAAGTATAACTATATTTGTTTAGCAGCAATTGCGATTGTATTATATATACTATTTCAAAATGGAGTGGAAGGATATGGATGTGGATGTAGCGATCAACCTGAATTGGTAAAGCCATTTTATTATATGTACGACATTAAGAAAGGTACCGAACATTCTCCTCTTTGTAGTAAATGCAAACAATGGCCTGATCAATGCAAATGCTACGGCTCAAGATGGTGGTATCCCTTAGCGAGTATCGTTCCGCATGATCCATATGCCTAAAAATCTCGCATTTTGGGTATGATAAAACAATATGAGCGTATGAAATCAATTTCTATATAAAACGATAATCTCTTATTGCATGTGGTACCATAGAAAAGTCAGTAATTCCAGTGCATCCATATAAATAAAGGTGTTTAACATCACCAAGCATGCTAACATCAGTAATTCCAGTGCATTTAGCTAAGATCAGAATTTTAATTCTACCAAGAGCAGAAACGTCTGTAATTCCAGTACACCACCTTAAGTAAAGTTTTTTAACATTGCCAAGAGCAGAAACGTCTGTAATTCCAATGCATTCATCTAAGAAAAGCATTCTAACACCCCCAAGAGCAGAAACATCAACTAAATCTCTACAATAACTTAAATTCAAACTTTTAGGCAATTGGTGTGCATATTGATAATACTTTCCAGTTTTTTTAAGTATAATGGCTTTCGTTTCCTCCGAAATGGGGTGTAAACTTTCAATGCTTTTTGCGGCTGTTTTTCTAATATCCATTTTGTATGATACAATATGAGTGTATGAAATCATTTTTTAATCTCTTATTGCCCGTGGTACCATAGAAAAGTCAGTAATTCCAGTGCATCCAAGTAAACAAAGATGTTTGACCCCACAAAGCATTGAAACATCAGTAATTCCATGACACTGATTCAGGTAAAGTGTTTTAACCCCACCAAGCATGGAAACATCAGTAATTCCAGTGCATCCTCCTAAGTCAATCCATACAACCCCACCAAGCATGGAAACATCAGTAATTCCTGTGCATCCATATAAGTTAAGTCTTTCAACTCCACCAAGAGAAGAAACATTTGTAACTCTGGAGCACCAAGATAGGTCAAGAATTCTAACACCACCAAGTGCAGAAACATCGACTAAATCTTTACAATTGCGTAAATTCAATATTTCAGGCAATTGGTGTGCATATTGGTAATCCTTTCCAGTTTTTCTAAGTATAATTGCTCTCGTTTCCTCCGAGATTGAGTGTAAACTTTCAACGCTTTTGGCAGGTGTTTTTCTAATATCCATTTTGTATGATAAAACAATATGAGTGTATGAAATCATTTTCTAATCTCTTCTTGCCTGTGGGACCATAGAAAAGTCAGTTACTTTAGTGCATCCATATAAGTAAAGTTCTTTGACTCCACCAAGCATGCTAACATCAGTAATTCCAGTGCATCTAGATAAGAGCAGGATGTGAACACCACCAAGCATGGAAACATCTGTTATTCCAGTACACCAATTTAACCAAAGTTCTTCCACACCTCCAAGAGCAGAAACGTCTGTAATTCTAGGGCATTCATCTAATAAAAGTATTCTAACTCCACCAAGAGCAGAAACATCGACTAAATCTTTACAATTGCGTAAACTCAATTTTTCAGGTAATTGGTATGCGAACTGATAATCCTTTCCAGTTTCCCGTAGTATAATGGCTCTCGTTTCCTCCGAAATGGGATGTAAACTTTCAACGCTTTTTGCGGGTATTTTTCTTATCTCCATTTTGTATGATAAAATAATATGAGTGTATAAAATCATTTTCTAATCTCTTATTGCCTGTGGTACCATAGAAAAGTCAGTAATTCCAGTGCATCCACGTAAGTCAAGGAGTCTAACTCTACCAAGCATGGAAACATTCGTAATTCCAGTGCATCTAAATAAATAAAGGTGTGCAACATCACCAAGCATGCTAACATCATTAATTCCAGTGCATTTACATAAGTTAAGCGCTTTTACACCACTAAGTGCAGAAACATCTGTTACTTTAGTGCATCCTTCTAAGACAAGTCGTGTAACTCCACCAAGAGCCGAAACATCAGTTACTCCAGTGCATCCTTCTAAGTCAAGACATTCAACACCCCCAAGCATGGAAACATCAGTAATTCCAATGCATCTTTCTAAGGAAAGATCTTTAACACATCCAAGCATGGAAACATCAGTAATTCCAGTGCATCCATCTAAATCAAGAGATTTAACGTCACCAAGAGCAGAAACATCTACTAAATCTGTGCAATCACGTAAATCCAATTTTTCTGGTAATTGGTATGCGAACTGATAATCTTTTCCAGTTTTTCGAAATATAATTGCTCTCGTTTCCTCCGAGATTGGGTGTAAACTTTCAACGCTTTTTGCGGGTGTTTTTCTAATATCCATTTTGTATTATAAAACAATGTTAGTGTATGAAATCATTTTCTAATAATTTCGTAATGCTTATGGTACCATAGAAAAGTCAGTGATTCCAGGGCTGTATAAAAGAAGTATTGCTACTCCACCAAGCATGCTAACATCAGTAATTTCCTGACGATCGTATTCATCAATTATGTGAATCGCTTTCTCTTGAATCGGAAGAATTCTGTCAGTAATCCCACCACATATAATGGACCATTTAATGAAGTCAATGAACATCTTTTGAAATTCCTTCTGTTCATCTTCGCATAAGTCACTCCAGGACCTTCCTTTGGCGTATGATGATACCGCCATCTTGTTCCAACAATCATTCCAGGAGAATCCATTTTTCAACCAATCAGTCAAAGGAATTTTGTTGGTAATAAACATCTTGTTCTTGCTTTTGGTCTTGTTTTAATAAGAATGTTTTTCTTGGTTATTAAAAAAGGAAGAAAGAATACGTATATATAATCACTGAATGGTGGGGAATATGGTAATTAATTCACTGAATGGAGGGGGAATATGGTATTGTCTGATAACCATTCTATCTCTGGTATCTATCAAGAGCCACACACACCTCTGACTTACTTTCCAAGAAACAAGAACAAGGAACAATGAGAACAAAGAGTTCAATCCCCAAGTCTACTACTGCTACGACCGATGATGTGCTTCGCGTATCACCTCTTTTGAAGAAAAAGAAACGTATTCGTCCAACCAAGACGGTTGTTTTGGAAGAGCATGTACCTATCATTGTGGAGCTCGGAAAGAAGGTGAAGAAGTCTCAACTCAAGAACGAAGATGGAACACCTCTGAACACTGTTCAACTGCACACTCTCCTTCCAAAAGGAACCGCTGTTTGTCATGAGGACTATCAGGTGTTTGGCACTGTTGTTTTTGTGTATCCGCGCTACATCGGTGGTCAGGAAACTCCATCTGTTGCCGTTTCATGGATTGAGAACTTTGCAGGTATCAAAGTGGAAGAAAACCCCGATCGCATTTCTCAGGAGAGCTATCCATTTGGTGATAGACTGACGTTTTACTTGAAATAATACACAAAAAATAAATCTAAATTGTTTGGTTGATTGGATGGTGTTCTTCTATCGTTGTGATTCGAGTAGTTTTAATTCTTCTGCAACAATTTTCAATTCTTTTTGACATTGTTTCATTTCACTATCTAATCTCCAGGATGTTCTCATTAGATTCCATTGTTTGATGTATGCCATAGTGAGTGGGTCTTTGTTTTCAGTGTCATCAAGTGTTGGAACTCCGTTATTTTCTGTTTTGTTTGCGGTTAGTCCATCAATTTGATAATCTTTCATTTCTCCATCATTCAATGCAGCAATGTTACCAATCTTTTCGCACATATTTTTACATATACTTTCTTCTACGGTTCCTTTGCAATATATTATATGTTGTTTTACTTCTGTTTTCCCGTTTGCTCTATGAATTCTCCCAAGTGCTTGTAGTACATCTTGTGCACTCCACGATGGAGAAATGATACTGATGCGTTTATGATTTCCAATCTGATCATGAAGAGACACACCAACCCCTCCTGCTTTTGTATTACATATGATAATTCGTTCTTTATCTTCGTTGTATGCTTTAATATTTGCGGTTCTTGTATCCATTGTTTGTTGTCCGTATATTAAGCATGTGGTATCTAGTTGTTCAGATAGTGTGAGTAATGTTTGTGTAAAGTTGACAAAGATTGCGACTGAGTTATTTTTTTCTCGTTCTTCTTTTGCGAATTTAACGAAAGTGGGTACTTTTAGCATTTCGATTCTCATGCGTGCTTTCACGATAACCGCCAGACCAGTCGATAGGTCTTCTTCTCTTTGCAGACGATTTACTGCATTTTCGATTATCTTGTATTGTTCTTGCAATTCTCCGGCACATTGCATATCGTAACACTTTGCGATGACGGTGTTTTCTGGAAAAATACCAGCTAATGAAGATTTTCGCATTCTCGAAGCGAATTTAGGGAATATTTTATCGTGTACTCCTTTCATTGGATGAAACTCACCTTCCGATAGTTGTTTTATGTAATCGATTCCTTTCGAAAGACTATCGTATAGTCCTAAAACATATCCGAACAATTTGAAGTTCTCAGGCGTATCGCAAGCAGTGGCCGATAGCATTAGAATGGGTACATTGTAGTGAGTTGCCGTAAAGAGCAATTCAGAATTGATTGTTTTTACATTTTTGCATCTGTGCGATTCGTCGAATATCAATATACTGTTTCTAGGAAAATTCCATGTATACATCCATTTTGTTTTCTTTTTCTTGGTTTTTCCTTTTTTCGTAACGACAACTATCCCGGTTCCTTCTTTTTTTCTCCTTGTTATAAACGGAGATCGAGTCGGAGTTGTATCATATCCGCTGTAGTGTCTGCAATTCTTGATAAGTTCATAATTTGCAATGGAATATGGCATAACTTGTGTGCTTTTCAATACTGTGATCCAATCCGGAATAACAGACTTGGGGCAAATCACAATCGGATGTAGATTTTTGGTTTTACATAAAGCCGCTGCCACATAAGTTTTTCCGGTACCAGTATCACTTGCATCTAGTGCTCTTTTTTCTTGATCTATGCTTTGAATAAGTTGTTCGCAATGAGTGATCTGATATTCAAACAAATTCTCCATTATATATATATTATTGAAAACTGTTTATGTATATACTTTTAATCATTCTATTCGTAGTAGTAATACTTATTGTATATAACTTCAATCATAATGAAACATATATTCCTAACATAGGCGGCTTAGATTGTGATTTAATGACACAGGATGCAGAAAAGTACTATGCTAACAATGGTCCAGGAGTGTATCCAGTAAGCTTTTCAAGTTCGTATAAGGTACCAGGTGAACGTGCATGTATTTACTCTATTCACGATCGTTTTGGCAATAAAGAAGCTCGTAAGTTTACTATGGAACAGGATCGCTTTCTAGGGAACCACTTACGCGATAATTGGTATATTACATCAATGTCAAAATTGTAAATAAAATAATTATATATTATTCTAGACCGTTTCTCTTTGAGGGATCAGAGTCGAAGTCGAAAGATTCCATATCGTCAATGTTTGGATCGGATGTATCTTCGCTGTTATCATGTTTTATTGCTGATTTTGTGGTAGTTCCTGCTACAGAATCTTTAGGATAACAATTTGTACATCCAAGTGGTTGAATATCAAGATCGCACCAATATGTACGTCCATTACATTTTTCACCATTGCATGTAATAAAATATTTTCCATTACTTTCTGCACATTCTCTATTACAATAATATTCAAATTTGCGAAGATCCCATGGACTACACTCATTTATATCGAGGTCTGGTGAATGTAATCTACAATACATGCACGTAAAGAAGCATCGATGATCTGATTCTTCGCTATTTTCTTTTGATAAAAACACAATATTGGGATATTTTTGTGCAAATTTTGCACGTTCATGATGATCTGTTAAATCCATTTTTCGTTTTCATGAATGAGATTTTTGAATGTTTTCATTTTTTTATTGACGTTTCAACCAATCATTCACCGAATCATAACCAGATTTGACTAATAAATCTTTCTGTTCATCAGTTATTGAGAAATTTGTAGCTGATATGTCGAATGTGTTTACTCGTATAGTTTGATTCCAATATTGTGAGCTGATATGTTTCATAGATAATTGATTGAGCATTCCGTTCACGATTGCCATACCAAATTTCGCGATGTTCCCCGTATCTAATTCTTCTTGTTTTATTTCTTGGTCAGACACAAGTAGAACACCTATTGCTTTCGGGTTGCTCTTTCCATTTACATTAAAAACGTTAATAGGATAATTTTGATAAACACCTCCATCTACATATAAGTCTCCGTCGTATAAAACTGGTACATAGAAGAACGGAATTGACATACTTATTCGAACTGCTTGTCTGACTGGCATATCTGGGTGTGTTTTGTATGAAAAGTATACAGTACATTGTTTGTTAACGTTTGTTCCGGTTATAATCAGTTCTTTTTTAAACCTATCATAGACTTCTTTAAATGTAACGTTTTTGTTTTCTGTTTTGCGATACATAATCTGTCCGTACCATTTAAAGAATGCATCTCCTTTAGCTATTCCATATTTATTGATTAAACGAAATGCATCACGAATGTATCCACCAGAATCATCATCAAACATCTTGAAATCTGTACATTTGAGAACATCTATGATTTCTTGAGCAGTGTATCCAACAGCTATTGCTCCTGCTCCGATTGCACCTGCAGAGCTTCCAGATATACGTTTTAGATTTCTATATATTCCTAACTCTTCTAGCCGTAGAAACGCTCCTCCACTAGCGATTCCTTTTACACCACCACCTTCGATTGCTAAGCAGTTTATTTTATCAACCATATATTCTTCTTTCATGTATATATATAAGTGTATATATATCATGAGTAATCTAGTTCATCTCACCATTATCCGCAAACGTTGTGGTAATGGTCACACATATACTGATCGAAACAGTGGTAAACGAATCAAGGAACGTAGTCGCATCTTAAAACTCAAGAAACTGGGTGTTCCTCCTGGTTATCCAACTGCTTATCTAACTGAAAATATGAATGAAAAGATCCTTGCGATTGGTATTGATGCTCGTGGTCGTTCTCAATATATGTATAATCAATCTCATAAGGATGAAGCGCGCAAGGATAAGTATGAAAAACTGTATCTTTTCGGTAAGAAGCTTCCCACATTGATTCGTTCTATTAATCATGAATTAGAGAATCCAAATAATTCAAACTATGTGGCGGCGTTGATTATCAAGCTTATTTCGGTATCTTATTTTCGTATCGGTTGTAATAAGTATGCAGCAGAGAACTATTCGTATGGTGTTACTACTCTTTTACGTAATCACATTCGTTTTTCTAAAAATAAGTCTGTTATAATCAACTTTCCAGGAAAGCATGGTGTGATAAATCGTTATACCGTAATCGAATCTAAGAATCCACATTTGTATCGCTATCTTTTATCAAAGCGTAATATTCCTCGTAATGAGAGTCTATTTCCGAGTGAAACCCAATCAAGCGTAAACGCATTTTTGAGTGATTTTGGATCATTTTCCTCTAAATACTTTCGTACGTGGAATGCAAGTAAAATTTGTCTTATGAATCTATCTCTAAGTCCAGATCCGCTTAATTTAAGTGTCAAAGATCGTCGTATCCATGTTAAAAATGCGATTCGTAAGACTGCCGAAAAACTGCATCATACTGAAAGTATTTGTAAGAGTAGTTATATTTGTCCAGCGGTGATTCATCTGTATACTGAGCAGCCAGCCGTATGGAATAAACTCAATATGCGTTATAAGAATAAAAATATGAATAGATTTTTGTTAGAAGTTGTGAAATATTACAATTCAACTTCAACTTAAGTTCTTGTAGTATTTTGTTACTTTATTACTTTGTATGTCGAGAGCAGTACTTTCTTCGACTAGAACCAACCACATTTTTGCAACGCATTCCATTCGCGCAATGACTAGAACATCGACGTTTATGTATGTTTCTTGCAGATTTCTGATTACGGCTTCTTCCACTTCCGATTTGTCTTGCGTATGTTTTGTCCCAACAGTCTTTACCAAGTTTAAAAACCTCTTCGGCGCTCTCGTGACTATATCCCTTAGGAACACCCTTTCGTAACATTCTGTCTGGGTGAAACTGTCCCATGTATTGTAAAAAATCTCTTCTTGTATTTAGTGAATTTTGTTTCAGCAATTTTGAGCAATTAGTAAACCCCTTTACCCATGCTAGATTTCCTTTTTTTGCTTCAGACAATAGTGTATCATAGTAAAGTACTCCTTGATATTCTTTGTCGAGTTTTTTCAGAAACTGTCTCATTCGTTTTGCATAGTTGCTTTTTGTGAGATCACGTCCCAAGAATGCGTATTTTCCATCGTTAGCCGTAGTCAGTATCGCTTCTTTTACGTCAGAATTTTTTATAATGCTATCCGCTGAAGCTCCTTTGGCATACACAATAGCAACGATAACTGGTGCCCAGAATCCCATTTTTTCTGATTTCATACTGTCTCTTCCCATAATGATAAGAGGTACAATGGGATTGAATACATATCTACCTTTTCTTCCTAGATAATACCCATCTTTGTATTTTCCAAAAAATTGTGGTATTGTTCTTGTGTTTGGATCATACAATTGACTGTTTAATTGTGTAATTATCCATTGGTTTCCACTTTTTCCTTGTTCTATGACAGATGGTCCCCAAAAAGCTATCTTCTGTATAAGGGGAAGTGTTGTTTTCTCAAATCCGCTACTTGTTGGCATATAATATACTACAATAAAATCAAATAATCCTATCCCTCCCTCAAAAAAACGCACAGGTACTGACATAATAATCTGGATCAGGATAATATCAATGGGTGATATGTTTTCCTAGAATGCGTTATAAGAATAAAAATATGAATAGATTTTTGTTATGTGAAATATTACAATTCAATGTAATCATGTAATTATCGGCATGGTTTTGTTAATAAAGCAGGATTGTAATTCCGATAAAGCTCTTGTAGTTCATGATTTTTAGAACACATACCCTTTATTCTTTTTTTAGGATATGCGTTCGTATCAAGAAAACACTTTACAAATGTAATTTTGGTTCTTTTCATTGCAAGTTTTAACGCAACATCCTTTTGATAACGAACATCTGCACCAAGTTTTATTAAAGTTTTACAAAGTTCTAGATTGTTATAATGAACTGACTTATGTAATAGATTGTTTATATGTTCTGCTAAATTTTCGGAATAATTGGTATTATATAAATTCTCAATTATTAATGAAGCATTCTTCTTCGTCGGATCTACCATTGATATGTTTAATTTAACCCTAATTCAATCGCGTAGCGATAAGAATAGGGAATTCCCATTAGATCCGCCTAAATTCTTAGGCGCATGTTCTAATATGGGTTAAAGCCGTAATCAAAAGCTAACAGTAATTTATCAGGATCTTCGATTACAGCTTTTACATAATTTTGTGGATCAAATCCATAATCAAATAACAATTTGAGAATATTTATGTCTGTTTCGTTTGAAATATAATCAATATAGTTATCTTGAACACTAACAAAATTATTTGTTAAATACCATTCAACCACATCGTAATGATTTTGATATAATGCTCTACAAAAAACACTTTTATTTATACTTATCTTTTCAAATACCATATTATTTAATAATTGTATTGTCATGGTTGTTTCATATTTCATAATTTGTTGTAGTATGTCATGTAGACAATCATTGATAGAGATTATTGTTTTAGGGTATTTTTTATATATTTTTCGAAGAGATATATTTAATTTGTCAAAATATTTTTTGTATATTTCTTCTTGAAGATTTCCTAATCTATGATATGACTTATACATATCCCATTTTATTTTGTTTGAATATATAGTTTCCAATTTTACTGCACTAAATGCTTGTATATCATCACGTTGTTGTTGCATTATGTCACATAATAACATATATAGTCCCATTATTAATTAAGATCTAGAAGATATATTACAATTCATTTTATGTCTGATTGCACGTTTCGTGATTAGCTCTTCTCCATCAATATATACAATTATTTTGATTTTTAACAGAATGATTGAGTATATTATTTTGCGCCTTTTGTTATCAGATCTTCATAATGATATACTGTCAGACCTTGTATTCCTTCATTGTACCAAATACTTTTATTTTCACGTTCCATATCTGATTTTGAATTGCAATTCAAGGTAATAACGACCGCTGGACCATCGATGTTATGTTTTACTCCTCCTTTCATCCATATTTCTTTTATCGTATAACCCGTAGCCCACGTATTCGTCATAATTTTGGTCGGTCCATCGTTGGTACGTTTTACCTCACCGTGTGTATAATAAACTTCTGTTATGAATACATTGGTATTTCCTCCGTAACTTGAATTAGTAAATGCTGGACCTAATTCCGAATCACGATGTAATTGATTAAGGTTATCATACCATTCTTCTGACCAATTATTTTCGTCATCAGGACCATCTGTATAATGTTTTTTTACATGATAACTTCCATCTTCATAGAAATTGGTGGTGGTTTCTATATAATTTTCCTCATCCACCTCAGTTGTTGTTCGAATTGGTACAGGGTTATCATCCATTTTTAGAGAAATATATTGTTGTTCGAATTGATATATTGATCTTTAGAGAAATACTTTTATTATAAAACTAACATTCAGCGAATTAATATAGAACCTCAATTTCATCTAAAAGTTCAGGTACTGACATAATAGACAGATAATCTGGATCAGGATCATATATCAATGGGTGATATGTTTTCCTCGAATGCGTCTGCTCATGCTTTTTTCGTTTTTCAATTGGTTTTTGCAACCGATCTTTCCATCGTACTGTGCGCGCGTTAAGTGGCCAATCTGGATAATTAAATGGTATATTGGTATGAAATTTAAACATATGATTTGCCAAGACGTTTATGTAACTTGTAGAAAAACTACAAACTTTGCAGTTAAAATCTACTTTAGAATGTACACATTTATGTTTGAACAATTCTGCTTTACTATTTGTTTGAAATACTAAACATTCATCACATTTATATTTCTTTTCTTTCAAATGAGTTAGTATGTGCCTTTGTAGTATAGAATTGCGTTTTGTCCTAAACGAACAGGATTTGAAGTTACATTTATACGGTTTTTTATCTGAATGCCGTAACATATGTGTTTTCAGATTTCCTTTTTGTTTTGTCGAAAATCCACATATGTTGCATACAAATGGTTTTACTTCGATATGAATTAGTTCATGTGCTTGTATATTACTTTTCTTCGTAGACGTATACTTACAATACGCACAAGAATAATTCATTTGTATTTGTGTCCTAGGTTCAACTTTTTTTATTTAATAACATTCATTGAATTAAAACCAACTTGGATGATATAATTTGATTTTTTTGAGAGATGCTTCTCCTTCTGAATCGCTGTATGTTCCTTCTTCTATCGCGTTTTCTAAATCGTCTTGATTAAGTAGTGATATGACGGAATATAGGCATGTTTCAATTCCGAATACTGCGCTCCAATTTTTCGGAGTAAATGTGTCAATGCATATTGCACCACCTTCGATAATGTAACTTTTTCCACGTGTGAACCGTGGTGTGATAACTCGAACTTTTGGAGGTTGAAATGGATAATCTTGTGGGAAATAAAACTCAAACGTAACCTCTCGAGGGATTTCCGGATGTGCATCGAATTGTAATTTTAGATGTGAATCTTCGTTGAACTTATTGATTGTGATCCACCATACAAATAACGAATCTTCCTCTTTTAGTTTAATTGTAAATCCTAGTTCCCCTTTCTCTTCGAGACTTTTAAGTTGATTATAATCTCTTAATAAACGTTTTAATGCTGGTTTTGACATGTTGTGTTACAATAAGATAGAATGTTATAATAAATTCATTTTTTGTAGAGAGATATGATGAAATCGTGAATTTGTATGTTATGCGCTGCAATGCCAGCAACCATCTTCTTTATGGCATATAAGTTCTTGTTCTTGTTCTTTTTCTGGTGTTTCTTGATCCACATGATTTTCAGCAGAGTTGTTGGTGTTCGTTTCGTTAACGGAGACTGTAAATTTAAGAGCAGATGCAGCGGCTCTCGTTCTAATGTAATATGAACCAGTTTTAAGTCCTTCACGCCATCCGTATATATGTGCTCTTGTGATAACCTGTGCGGTTGGTTTTTCGAAGAATAGATTCATGCTTTGTGACTGATCTATGAATGGTCCACGTCCTTTTGGTCCTGCGTGATCAATGATGACTCGTTGTTTCATTTCCCACACTGTCTTGTAGAGGTTTTTCATTTCTTTCGGAATATCTGGGAACCTGGCAGTTTTCGGATCACGTTTTTCCATTGGTACAGATACTGGGTAGTCTTGGATGCTCCCGTCTGCTGCGATGATTCGTTGTTTCATTTCATATGACCAAAGTTTTGCATCTATGAGGTCTTGTACCAGATACTTGTTGAGTACTACGAATTCTCCAGCTAAGGTTCGTCTTTTGAATACATTGCTTTTGATTGGTTCAATACATTCTACATTTCCTAGAATTTGAGAAGAACTAGCGGTTGGCATACAACACAGACCTAAACTGTTTCGAACTCCGTGTGTTTTAATGTCCTCTCGCAACGTATCCCAATCATATCTTCCGGAGAGTAATGATTTGTCGAAATTCTCCCATAAATCGAACTGTAGCAGTCCTTTGCTCAGAGGGCATCCACCATTTAAATCAAATGATTCATATTTTCCCCGTTCCTGTGCGAGTTTGCATGAGAATTTCAGGTATCCATAATATATAGTTTCGAATATCTCTCTGTCTAGTTTTAATGCGATATCTGAGTCGAATGGAACTCGTAGCAGGAAGAATGTATCAGCCAATCCTTGTATTCCGATTCCGATTGGTCTGTGTCTCATATTGCTTCTTTTTCCTTCTTCTGTTGGATAATCGTTAGCATCTATGACATTATCCATGTTTCTTACGTATGTTTCCATGTGTTCTAGCAGTAATTCGTGATTGAACGACTCGAGAATGTAGTCTTCATCTGAGTTTGGAAACGGTAGTCGATCTACATACTTATTTACTGCGATGCTACACAAGTTACATACGGCAGTTTCTTTTTCGTCTGAAAATTCGATGATTTCGCTGCAATTATGAGTGTATATTCCGGAGAACATTCCCATGCTGAGTTCTTGTTCTGCGAAGCAGTATGTATCATGAATACCAATGAGTAATTCTATTGATTCTACTACTTCTGAGTTAAAAGCTGGAATACTAGCGAATTGTTCAGATGGTGTAGCGTTGACGCTAAGCTGTATACTATTCAATTGTGATTCGAGAATGACAATTTTGCTTTCTACGTTGTAAGGTTGTATACCGATTGTCTGTAAAATGAGAAGTTGTTCGCGTCTATCTTCGATGTTCTTCGGATTGTACTCGTAGCACTTTTTCATCGGATTATTTGTGTACACATTTCGAATGTACTGTAGTTTTTTGACATAATTTTGGGTAGTTATGTTTGCCATGCGTGGATCATTTGTGGTATGAATCACAGGGTATTCGCATTTTCGCAAACTATCCCCTACTTTGAGTTCTTTTGCCTTTACGAGTTTGTTATCTTCTAAGCAGAACTTATGGTTTCTACTAACGTCTACATATAATCCGCTCTTTGTGGTAACTCTTAGTAAAGGTTGATATTGATTGGTTTTTCGAATCTTAGCGGTCGTAAATTTGAAACCATTCCATACATTTTGTTCTGTACCCATGAGTTCTTTGATTTCAATGTAACCATTATCTGTGAGTATTCTCGTATCTCCAGAAACGCATAGATTGCTACTTTTGATCGTTCCTAGATTCTGTTGGTTGCTTTTTTTGTTGCACGCGTCCTTGTATAGCATGTATGGAACTCCCGATTCGATTTGACTGGTGACAATTTCTTTCCATAGATCCATAACGTAGATTTGTTTCTTGTACATTTTCTTGTCTACATATGATTGATATAATTCCTCAAAATCATCACCGTATACATCTTGTAGTCCCGGGCATTTATCCGGATCCATGAGATACCATTGTGCTTGGCTGTATAATTTTTCTGTCTTTTCAGTTTCCGGTTTGTTTTCGTATTCTATTGCTGCTACGACTGCATGCATGAATCTATCTGGTATCCATAAAGCATAGAATAGATCTAGTGCTCTGGATGATTCTTCTCCGGTCTGTCCTCGTTTTGCTTCTATGAAGGAGAATATATCAGGATGCCATGGTTCGAAGTACATAGCGTATGAACCTTTTCTTTTTCCTCCCTGATTGATTAGTTCTGCGGATGCGTTGTAAAGTTTGAGTACTGGCATAATTCCGAGAGATCTTCCGTTTGTTCCTCGAATGAGTGCACCTCTCGATCGTAGATTTCCCAAATGTATTCCTATTCCTCCAGCTCTTTTGGATATTTTTGCGGTGGACCACAGTGTTTCGTATATTCCGTCTAGAGAATCTGCGCTCATTGCGACCAAAAAGCAACTGGACAATTGTTGTGTTACTGTTCCGGAATTGAACAGTGTTGGAGTGGCATGTGTATACATACCGTTGCTGAGAAGATTGTAGGTCTTTGGAATGTAGTTGAGATCATAATTGGTAACTACAATTGCAACTCGCATCCACATGTGTTGAGGTCTTTCCATTATGTCATCTCCAATTTTGAGTAGATACGCTCTTTCTAATGTTTTAAACCCAAAGAAATCGATATCATAATCTCTACGATAGTCAATGATCTTTTCGATATGTTTGGAGTTTTTCATTGCGAAATCTCGCATTGTCTTATTGATGATTGGCGAATGATCTCCGTTTTCATCGTTTGTCAGATATAACATATCCATTGTTTCTGCGAAAGTTCTATCGCGAGTATGTTCATCTTCTCCGATTAGAAATCGAACGCATGTATTCTTTTGATGGTTGCTAACTACGAGTCTACTTGCAAGTGTTCCATATTCTGGATGTTTAGTTACCATATTTGCGCAGATTCGAGCAGCCTGAGCATCTAGTTCTGTGGTCGTAACCCCATCGTATATGCGATTGATGACTTCAATGCTTATCTTGGATGAATCTACTTCAAAAAGTGGTGGTTCTTGATCGCATAGGTTTTCAATTCGTGATTTAACTTTATCAAATGATACCTGTTCTAGTTTTCCATTTCTTTTTTGTACGTATGTTTTCTTGCGATCTGTTTGACGTGGTTGTTTATTCTTATTGTCACTCATTATATCTTTTATTATGAAACTCGGATATAATTTGCGATTCAATTTTATGAATACTTTTAAACAAGAAATAAATTTGATGTGTTTTTTATTTATTTTTTGAAAAAAGGTCCATTCAATTTGAATGGCAATGCATGTCCAAATGCTCCCATATACAAGAATGAGATCAATCCAATAATCGCAGAATGTTTTGCCATCTTAAGATTGAATTCATATTTCGGAGGTAACGATGGAAGTTCATGACCATATAATCCCATGTAGATAAATGCAACAATTGCAATTATCACAGAATGTTTCAGCATATCATAAATTGTGTTCGCCATAGTATATAATATGCTTTAGATATTTGTTATGGATATTGTTCTATACTGGTTCCACTATCCGCCCAAAGTGTTCTATCATTACCTGGATTAATAGAGGTAGAAGATACCGTGTAATTCGCTTGAAAGAACGACATATATATTATACACGAACAATAAAAAGACAGATTTTATAAATTCATCAAAGAACCTACCTAGACTTACCTAAGAATATATTTACGAAGTGATTAAATTCAGAGAATGTAAATTAAAACCAGGAAACTCGGAAACATAAATAAACTTACGATGGTTATCAAAAGTACATCAATCGACCTTTCTGAAAATGTCAATGAAGAAACAGAAACAGAAAATGTTGATAAAACAGACAAACAAAAGTCAACTATAAATGGTGCATATATCTTCGTTTGTCTTTTCGTATTAGGATTAGTATGCATACACATTTAATAAATAAATTCAATGTATCCATTGTATATCTTTTCGGTTATATATTTCTTGGAATTATGATTGTATGTGGATTAACCCTTGTAATATTTATTATTGTTTCAATCATATTATGTCTACTTAAAAAAGAAGTGGATGAAACTGCTGATGAAAATGTATAATAATAAAACAGGAAACTATGAACATATACCTTTTCGTTTCATTCCGATGCTGTGATTTTTAACCAATTTATTCATGTCGCGCCACACATATGAAAAGGTTCCACTGACACGATGACCTCGACGTTCAACCCCCTCTAACTCAATACCACATTTCAACAGGTCAGCTACTATTCCGCTAAAGGCCGAAACGATCTCTTCTGGACGATCGTAGTATTGTTCAACATTGTGGCATAACATGTGAGAACATAATATGGCTTCAAATACCAAGGTTTCATTATCACTCTCGTAAATTACATGACGTAACCATTTCAAGGCCTGTCTCGTATATATATCTGCATCTTCGTCTTGCAATTCTGGCACATCATTTTGAAATGATTCAACAGATGCCACGCGATAGAGTTCTGCTAACTTGTCACGCTTATCATCTCCGAACAAATCGATGTACCATTGTAGATCTTTTCGGTTGCTCATTTGTTGTATATATTACAATAACATGTTCAATTTTATATGTTTAGTTGTTCACCTTGGAATAAAACCAAACCTGCATTATCTAAGTAAAATGAAAATGTATTATAACATGTTTTCATGCAAAAGATATGGAAGAACTATGGCAAAGAATAATACTTCGAGATAGTGGAACGTCACATCCTATCTTGAATAAAAAACGTATTAGGAAATATTTAGAAAAAGATGGAGATATAAATTTTAAGCCATATTATGGGGAGTTTAGTGGGATAAGTTTATTGTTTTTATCCATAGAAACTAGAAATTATTGTGTATGTAAATATTTATTAGAAAACGGTGCAGACCCGAATAATTACACTCATCAATATAAACCTGCTCTTCATAAGAGTGTAGATACGAATAACTGTAAAATCGTTAAATTGTTATTGAAATATGGAGCAGATGTAAATCAGATTCATGATTTCGGAACACCACTTCATTATTCTGCAAAGAAAGGAAACATATCTATGTGTATATTGTTAATGAAATATGGTGCAGATCCGTATATTAGGTGTGGATACTCTAATAAAACTTCTTATGAAGTTTCTAAAAATAAACAAATAGCGGATATCTTAATACCACCAATCGTACTACCAGTATCGGTTTCTAGTATCAAGAAATTAGAAAACGATGAATGTGTAATATGTTTTGATAATGAACGTAGTAGAGCGATTGCAACATGTGGACATTATTGTATGTGTGATCAATGTGCATTTACTATACTTGAAACAACCCAAGTGGCTCATTGTCCTATTTGCAGATGTTCATTCAATGCAACAGATTTAATTAAAATTATAATTCCATAAACATTATGTTTTCCATTCTCCATCAATTCTTTTGGGGATGCACTTGGACTTGATAAGATATGGATGAATACTGTAACTATTCAGAGCGTGAAACGTTAATGCAAAAGAAACTGCACCACTAAAATCTCTGAAAAGTGCAATGAAATCCCGTCTTCCACATTCTGGTGTTTCATACGAAACAATATTGTTATTTCCTATACCAGGGTACAGAATTCCGAAACCTATTTCATCTGTACTTTCTATAGAGTACTCATGATCGTGCGTGCATTGGCGTGTAGAATCCATGGTGTAATGATGTTCGTTATGTTCTGTTTGTTTGTAAAATAAAATTCACCGAATGATATATTACGGCATGAGTGGATGCCATAAGTATTTGTAATAAATAGGTGCCCATAGTATAGGTTTCAATCTTTTCTGATATACTCTTCGAAGATATTTCCATAATTTATGTGTATCTAACCATATAAAATCACATAGTTTTTCAAAGTACAAGGAATCTCTAAAATTCAAATTCAAATTATAATTGGTAGAAACTAAAATCTTCTTTAAACTCCAATGTAAAACATAACGTTTACATGGAATAAATTCTTCATTGTATATTTGTGCAGACATTGGTTTAATATCATCAAAAGATACAAAACAAATTGGAGGCATATTCATATCAATGTCTGGAAATAACAAACTTACTTGATATAGTTGACAATTATCTCCATCAAAATCATGTTTGTGATGATAGTATTTATCATCATCTCCGTGTTGTGTCATTTGTAAAGTATTTTGTAAATGTATTTATAAAAAAAAAATTCACCGAATGAAAAGTAGGAAAGTATGAAGCAATTTATTTTTCCAGAATCATGTCACAATTATTTTTCGGGTTTATTTTTAATGCTCTACAAAATGCTCGTGCACGACTTAATTCTGTTACTTCATTATCGTCTAATTTCCATGCAGAAACATATTCAAAACCACTAACATGTATCATATGTGCTAAAGCAGAAATGTTTGGAACGAACCAATTTGTATCATTTGACCCGTACTGATTTCCAGGAAAGAATTGAAGTATAGGTACATCTGTTCTAGATTTACCGTAAGGAGAAATGTCATCACAAATTGCAGATTCAACATACATTTCATCTGTACATAAATTGGATAATTTATGAAGTGCATACATTGGCATTTTCAAATGATATAATGTTCCAAAAAAGAATATAATATCAAACTTCCCACCAAGTAATTCTTCAGTTATATCATATAAAGATATAGTAATTCTTCTACATTGTGAATCTGTGTAACCTAATGTTTTCTTACATAAATCGAATGTTTCCCATGGTTTATTAGAACGTTCTAATATGCATTTTTTTTCTGTTTCATCAAATGTTGTTTTATTATTATTTGCTCCAAGGTTATCCGAGAAATCATCAATAGCAACTACTTCTTTTGCACCACGTTCTAATGCCAAAAAACTAAAGAATCCATCCCATGCACCTACATCTAATACTCGTTTACCTTCGAAAGAATCTGGAAGATTGTATCTCGATAAATCTAACGGAGCCCATCCAGGTGTTACAATATCGTATGGTAATTGTATTTTGTGATACCAATAAGGAATTGACATAACCTCTTTTTTCAGTTCTTCTTTGTTCATATTGTTATGTATCAATAATTTATATTTATACAAAATGATTGACTGTTACAATCACGTAAGACATCAACAATCTATGATATGTTTCATAAGTATTATATTACAATCATCGAAAGTTTGATAGGTTTTTCCAAAGAAATCATACTTCCAGACTTAACTGTATGTAAAATAGAAATCGATACTTTATCTGAGGTAAATCGTCTTTTCGAATTTAAAGGAAAAGGTCTAAATAAAGGAAGTCTTGTAATACGCATCAGTATGTAATAAAGAAAAGAAAATACTTCAAAGTCTTGATTGTAAATGTTTCTAAGTTCCAAGTTCCTAGTTCCTAAAAATTACATTCGGTGAATGTTTTTATGTATAGGATTGTTTTTCTATTTTTATGATATGTTCCATTGTATCGAAGAATAGATTGACGGTTTCTTCGTCATATCTGCTTAATAATATCTGGTATGGTTTCATATTTTTTTTGGTATTTATGATTTCATCAGATTTGAGTTGTATGATTTCGCTAAAATGTTTTTTGAAGAATGTATTTGCGAACTGATACACCGTGTTTACTTGTTTTAGGGATGTTGCACCAGTGATACTGATGCTTCCAGTTTGAAAAATGCATAGATGTACTGATTTGCATCCGTTAATGCTATTTCCGTCAGCTAGAATTCCTTTTCCGCCGTCGTGTCGAATTCCGCAGCTGTATGGACTGCATAATCCATCGCATATAATTTCTGGATGTTCTCTAAAGCAATTGCAGTAACATATTCCATCATTTTTTGTATTTAATTCATTGTACATAAACCTCATTTTCACTCCCATATATTTGTTTGGACTATATTCTGTGTCTAAGTAATATTTTTTGTCTAGTAGATCTGCGACTATTTTTCGTTTGATGGGGAAGTTTGTATGAAATCGTCCTTTTATCATTCGTATGCATATATGTTCTTTTTTTGTGATCCATGCACCAGGATTTTTTTTGATATGATCCGATGCGGTGTATATATCTTTTCCTAATTTTTTTCCGATATGTATGATGCATTGTTTCATGAACATAACGATATGATGTGCATCTTTTTCGTGTTTTGCTCCTGTGATATGCAATGATCCATTTTTGAATATTTTCACACCTCTTCTTCGTAGTACTGCCTTATCTTTGAATACTTGTTCTGGGAGTAGTTCATCATTCCATGTAGGTATGAGTCTACAAGATACCTGATTGTAGAAGTATTGTCTTCGTTTTCGCATTCTGCAATTTTTCATGGCTTTTGTATTATTTTTCTTATCTTTTTTTTCACCTCTAAAGAGGTTTCCGCATGAAACACCAACAATACCTCCTTTGTAAGCTACTTTTGCGATAGTAACATTTTCTGTAAATAGTTTTGTATCTAAGGTTTCCAATCCCATATCTACTGTTAATGTGAATGTGGATATGTCTATTGGATCTGGTTCAGGATATGTATCTATGCAGTTGAGATTGATATTTTTTCTACGAAGTGTTGCATTTTTCTTCTGCATGTATCTTTCTAAAAGTGATTTTAATTTATCTTGTGCATCATCTGTCATTATTTTTTTGCGATAGTTTATAAATTATCTTTTAAGGTTTTACTTTTCAAGTCAGTTTTTAAACAAAATCGATATGGATTATTGTAGACATTGTCATAGTTTAATAAAGTATGATTATATTATTATGGATGGTCCAAAACTGTTGATTCGTTGTATCGACAGCGATTGTGGTTATTCATGTATCCGTGAAATAACATCTGATACTACTATGGTGATTCAAACTGATTACAGTGGAAAGGATCGTGTGAATAATATCCGTATTGAGGACATTTGTCATGATCCTACGGTCCGTCGTCGTATTCTCTTGTGTCCTAAAGAGAAAAACAAAACTGTATTTGTGGAGTATCAAGAGGATCCATCAAATTTGCGTCTTTGTTATGTATGTACATCATGTAAAACAATAATAAAATAAAAGTATTTTTCCTTCAAAACTATATTTATTCTTGATAAACTTCATCATCATCATTGGTCTCGTAACGAGAGCGTTTTCTGGTATCAATTTCTTCTTCTCCAGATGAATAGTCACATTTCGGCGTTTCAGGTTTGTCTTCTGGTGATGGAGAGCGTGAATGAGAACGTTCTTCTTGTTCATAACGATGATGATGTTTGTCTTCTTCTTGTTCATAACGATGATGATGTTTGTCTTCTTCTTGTTCATAACGATGATGATGTTGTTTGTCTCCTTGGTCATAGCTATGATGTTGTTTGTCTTGATGTTCGTATCTATGATGATATTGGCGCTGATGTTGGTTATTGTAACCTCCACGATGATTGTATCCTCCACGTCCACGACCACGTCCTCTTTTTTGGTACCCTCCGTAGAATGCTTGTTGTTGATGATATGCTTGTTGTTGCGACTTATGTGAAGGAGTAAGTGCTATTCCTGCAAAGTATAATCCATCGAGTGAAAGTGCTACCATTTTGGTGGTTTTGTCTCCAAGAATTGATCTGAATGTATCATATTCAACTTCTGCAAGTTGATATTCTACACCTTTGAGTTGAATTGTATTGCTCATGACGAAGTTTAAAGTATATCTTGTGAAGAATGCGTTTGTTAAAATATATGTAGTGCAGTGCTGTGGTATTTGTGTGGTATAAAAGTAAAATAAATTCACCGAATTGAAATCTAAAGATTGTCGGCTCTTTGTTAAAGTATGTGATTAAACTCATTTTCTGGTTTAACCCTAATTCAATCGTTTTTTCACGGAGTGAATATAAGAATAGGGGAACATTCTAAATTCTTAGGACTGTATTTAATTGTCTATGTTTTATAAAATACTTTTATACAGATATTGGTCTTGATTTTCCTCCTGTTTCTGTTGCGTCATTTTCGTTGTTTTTTTTCCACTTGTAACTTGGTCCACATGATTTGTCTTTGCAGAAGTAGTATCCTGAAAGGTCTAGTTCCAAGGTATGTTTATCTGATGTTTTCATACATGATGCGCAGTAATGAATTACAATGAATTCATCAACATCATCTTTGTCTGGAATTGCATGTGTGACAATTGTTCTATGAAGACTACCACTCATCCTGATTTTACGAAATGGTGTGGTATTTTTTTCTTTCATACTTTCCTAATTTTCATTCACCGAATCAATTCACCGAATTACTATAAATTGATAAATTCTTTTCTAGATATTTGACTATTATATCGTATTTTGATTTATAATTATATATTTAACTTGTTTATTCATATCTAATCTGTATTTTATGTTTTTGATTTTATGCCAGCTGACTTTGTAGAAGAACCTTTAGAAGGTGTTGCAAGTAAATAATGATATTGTGGAATACTTTTAATCAATTTGAATGCACTTTCATATATTGATCCTTTTTTTCTTGCATCAGCCCCGTTTTCTAGAAGTATCTTAATTGAAGTTTCGTTACGGTTAATAACTGAGCATATTAAGGGCGTATATTCACCTCTTATTGATAATATATTGATATTTGCTCCACAATCGATCAATTCTTGTAACAACATATGTGCAATTGTCGTATTTATTTGTGAAATCAAAATGATAGGACTTAATCCATGTGTAGTATAATCTACATTTAGATCTTGGAATCGTGTAAGTAGTTGTAATGCAACATGTGTTAATTCTTTATGGAGCAAGGTCAACTCAAATATTGTATAATGAATTATCCCACGACTAGGTATTGGTGTTTGTATTTCTTCTTTGGTGATATTGTTTATTGCTTCTGAAAAATCAGTCACACGGATATCCTTCTCATAAAAATTATAATGTACACTGATACATGGATTTATGAGAGAACAACGTGAAATAAGGTATTGGTATACAATATTGATGTTTTCTGATAAATCGGACATTTGTTTTTTTTTTGACCTTTTATATTTAATTAAATTCACCGAATTTATTTGCGCTTATATATAAATACAATTTTTAACAATGTCTTCTTCTACTACTCGTAACGTTAGCTGTTATGCAGTTCTCTATTATCTACGTATCTATGATGGAGAATCATGGATAGAAACTTCTAGAACAAGCGGATGGATTCAAAAGGAGGATGTATGTGATCATATATATACTATACGAAGTTCTCGTACAGGTGGTCATATTGTTGGTAAAGTCAATCAAACAGATTTTGTGAAACAAGATGGAAAATTTCGTGTATATTTAGATCCTCGTTTCCCAGTCTATTTAATAGGTTGTAGATTAAGTCGTCGACCAACTGCTTCAGAGAAAAAGGGATATTTGTTTCCAAAGATTGACTCAACAAAACGTTCTTCAAAGATAACATCATTTATTGAAAGCATTCCTCAAATGTACCCATGAAAATTAAAGTAATTAAATTTTTAATGCTGATTTGGTATTAACTTGTTGATTATCTTCGAGGTATTGTAGAATTAAGTTGTAGTTTAAATCAGATAAATTTTTGCTTAAAAATTTTTTTGCGAGATCCAAAGGTGTTTTTCCTTTTGTATCTTTCTGAAGAATATTTGCACCTGCATCAACTAGTATTTTTACAGAATTCAAATTTCCGCATTGTATTGCTCGTAATAGTGGTGTGTAATTGTACTTGCTGTGATGATTAACATCAACTCCTTTTTTAATAAATTCTTTCATAAGTTCAATTGAAATTTCATCACGACATGAAAGAATTGTTAAAAATGGATTACATATACCAACATAATGGTTTACATCAATATTTGGATATGTTTTTAGAATATATAACGCAATATCAAAAGTATGTGGATTTTGACATATTACTTCAAAAACACTAGTGATTGTTACATATTGCATATTTACCATTTCTTGTAATTCATAATCTTTGAGAGCATGAATGTGTTCTAGCAATGTATTTTTTTTGAATCTATCATCAAATGAATCTATCTTGAGACACAATTTAATTATTTGAATTTGTATAGACTTATTCATTATCTTTTATCAATATTTCTTTTCAGAAATTAAATTTTATTCTCTGAATTTATTAGATTCACTGAAATATATGGTGCTCTCTTTGTGGCCGATTTTGTAGTAAAAAAATGTTTATCAAAGTATGGTTTGATGTCTTGATATATATCTGCATCAGAATGTTCATATGCAGAATAAAATCCAACACCTTTTAGTTTTAGATGAATATCTGCACCATTCTTTACTAATAGTTTAACTAGGTCAAAATGTTTATATATAACGGCGATAATTAATGGTGTTGTCAAATAACTTAAGGAACAAGCATTGACGTTTGCTCCATATTCAATTAGTTCTTTTGAAAGAGTATAACTGTTTTCAGATATAGAATTATGTAATGGAGAATCATTACCAACATAGATATTTGGATTAATACCTGGAATATTGTGTAATATATAAATAGCTAATTCAAATATCTCATTATGTTTACATGTAAATTCGAATATAGTAGTTGCTGTATCATTATATATAAATTTTGTTTGCAATTCTTTTGCGGTGAAGTAACTTATTTGTTCTTTTATTAAATATGAATTAGATAGATTGAAATGGTATATGTTATATAATCTGTGATACAGGTCTAATAGTCTTGTATTCAAACCCATTTATCACAGTCTAATTCTATCACTTTTTAATCAAATAAATTCAGGTGAATTATTCAATTTTATTTGTTTTTGTATGCCGATTTGGTATATATTCCAAAACAATTTTCATCAAAGTATTGTCTAATCTCTGAAAATGGTAAGGAATATTCGTATGCAGAAGAGCAATCAATTGGTTTGAGATGAATATCTGCACCATACTCTACTAGAAGTTTAACTAAATCAAATTTTCGTTTCGTAACTGCGATAATTAATGGAGTTGTTCTTGTGACAAGACATTTAGATATATCATTTACTTTTGCTCCATGTAGTATGAGTTCCTTCGCATGAGCATCGCATGCATATGTTGCATTTAGTAATGGAGAAAAATTTCTAACATATATATTCGGATCAATATCTTGAAATTTGTGTAACATATGAATAGCTAAATGGGCGGTACTGCGATATTCACATGTTGCTTCGAAGATTGTGGCTGGTCTTCCATATACAATAAAATGTGTTTGTAATTCTTCTGCAGTGAATTTATCTATTTTCTCTTCTATGTCTGCATAACTATATCCATGTACTAGGACTTTGACAATAATTCGATGTAGTTCTTTTAATCTTGTATCCAAATCCATTATTTCAATCACTCACGGTCTAATTCTATTATTTTTTAATCAAATAAAATTCGGTGAATTTATTTAATAAAATGGAAAATGTAAACAAACTTAACAATAACTCGAATATCATGTTGTCTCTTAAAAAGCAAGAAGAGCGTCGTGGAGATTTTAAGAAGGGTATTGATATAAAATGTGAAAAGAAGAAGCTTGAGGATAATGTTTTATCTATTCGTAAGAGTAAACGTGTAGAGAGTATAAACAAGCGTCGTAATTTAAGTGATGATGTGGTTGAAGGAGTATATGTAAGTGGTACAATTGTGGATCTTCCTCGGTTTGTCACTTATTTGGAGTCTGATGACATTAAACGTAATGCCATGGGTATTCGTGGTATTCGTGACATTGTTTCTATAACGGATCACAAGTTAGAGGAAGAATATATTAACAAGATTGTTTCAGCAGGTATTATCCCTCGATTGGTTCTTATGATGACTTACTCTTCAATTGATATTCAATATGATGCCTGTTGGACAATTTCGAATATTCTTGCAACGACGGATCGAACTATAATCAATATGGTGTTAAAAGAGAATGTGATATCTATTTTCATGGATCATTTGCTTTCAGATTCTGCAGAATTGCGCAACCAATCCTTGTGGGGTCTTGCAAACATAGCCGGAGAAGGTCGTTACTATGGTGAAATGTTGCTTTATCATGGTCTTCCTGGTCGTATTATTCTCATGGTTGATCGCAAGCTTATTTGTACTGTTTTTGCGGCGAAACAGATGGCATTTTGTATTGACAATCTCTGCCGTAACAATATTCCGTTTGATCTTCTGCAGAATTTGCTTCCGGTACTTTACCGTCTTCTTTCTACAAAGAATCCATCTGTTTTGGAGGATGTTATGTGGGCCTTTGGTCATTTAACTGACAATCTCGATAATCGTGATCTTCAGGTGGTGATGATGTGTCCTTCTGAGTATGGCAGTTATTCAAATATGCTTTATTTTCTGTTTACAAACGAGGTGTATATCAAATCTCGTCAAGCGGTGCTTCGTTGTGTGTGTAACGTGGCGAGTGGTCATAACGATCAGACTCAGACGCTAATTGATGCTGGTTTTATTCCGGTATTTAAGTCTCTTCTTCAAGATACAGAATCTACGAATTATACATATCGTGATGTATGCTGGGCTTTGAGTAATATAGCTGCTGGAACGGAATCTCAAAAGGATTTGTTGATATCCAATGATATAATTCCGCTTATCATCCAAATGGCATCTACAAAGACGTATATTATTATACGCGAATGTATTTGGTTATTTGTTAATTTGTTTGATAAGGATTCTGATACTGATTTGACGAATCATATGTCTCGTATAAATGTTTCCATAGAATGTGGATTGTTATCATGTTTATATGAACTTCTAGAATCTAACAAATGTGAGACTAAGGATATTATCAATATTCTTTCTATTATCGAATCGATTCTTGTGAATGAGAATGAACTGATGGATTACAAGTATCTTATTGAGGACGTTGGTTTTTTGGATATTCTGGAGGATCTTCAAACTCATGAAAACGATACTATTTCTGAAAAATCACAGTATATTATTGACGAATATTTTGAAGGTGAAGAAATTGAATATTCAAAAAAATCTTTTTTCTAAAACAAACTCCTATAATAGAAACATTTCATGTAAATAATATAACAATTATATATAGAATGTCTTCTTATCTTTTGAGTATGTTTAATTCGATGACAAATACATTTACGGTTGATTCTGTGTTTCGCAGTTGGTACATATCCTATATTTATGGTCGTGTTCGTACAATGCAGTATTATCTACCTGAAGTAATTCAATTACCTGCTAGTATTGATGCTATAACTTCAAATTTGTATGTTGGAGATGTGAATTGTATTTTTTCGGATGATTTATTAAGTTCACGTGGTATAACACATATTCTTTCTGCCGCGTTGGGTGTTCAGCCATGTTTTGAAGATAAATACGAATATAAATGTTTGGATTTGATGGATTTGGATGATTTTGAGATTCAGGACCATTTTAATGATGCCGCGGATTTCATAAATCGAGGATTACGCGATGATGGCAAGGTTCTGGTGCATTGTATGGCAGGTAGAAGTAGATCAGCGACGTTATTGGCTGCATATTTTATTAAGTATGAATTATTGACAACTGATGAAGCTTTGGATAAGATTCGTGTGCAACGATCTGTGATATCTCCTAATTTGGGCTTTGTAAATAAGCTTCGTTTGTGGGAGAACGAGCTTCGTCGTAATGAATGAATTTCTTGACGTTTTAATATGGATTATTTTTTTCGTATTCAATAATTTTTCTGTAATCTAATGATAATATTTTTTTTCTCCAAAATCGTGTACCATCCACAGATATGTCTTGCATTTGGCTATACTGATTTAATTCTTGTTGCGTGCATTGTGTTAATCCTATGTCAGAATGTAATAATCGTACATATATATCTTCTACATGTTCTTTTTGTAGGAGGTTATCATCTATTGAAATTGCGATTGACATAGAAATGTATGTAATTCCGCTAAATTTGTTATGTAGAATAACTATGTTACCATTATCGTTGAATACTGGAAACTCTTCAGATGTATCATATATTGAATATATGTATTTGTTTGCCTGATACTCTTTTTTCAGTAGTGTGTTCATATACTTTGGAATAATCAATGTTTGAAATATAGAATTTTTTTTGAACTTACATATGTATTCTTCTTTTTTTTGTTGTTTATGATATAGTACAAACTCTCCACCACTGGTTACTAAATCTTTTTTTGTTCCTTTTAATTTTTGTATAAAGAAGTGTTCTGGGGTATCATTATCATGATATTCTATATTTTTATAATGTTCTGTATGAAGTGGACTAAATTTTAAACATGATTTTGTTTTGTGATATGTATCTGGCAATAATTTTGGCCTACCTGTGCAACGTCGATCTGGATATGCATTAACTGGAGTTTTCACAGCATATTCTGTTGTAAAATTGTTGAATACCTCAAGTATCTTATCTATCGGTGCCTTTGTTTTAAAAGCACTTAATACATTATGTGAAAGGTAGTAATATGCCATATTGTTAATTCTGATATATGTTTTCTGATTTCATTTTTTATTTAGTTAATCTCTTAATGCCTGTGGTACCAATTCCGGTGCATCAATCCAAATAAATATCTTTTACGCCACCAAGCATTGAAACATCAGTTACTCCTGTGCATCCATCTAAACAAATTGTATCAACTCCACCAAGCATGGAAACATCAGTGATTCCAGTGCATCTATTTAAATAAAGTCTTTCAACACCACCAAGCATGGAAACATCAGTAATTCCGGTGCATCCACGTAACCAAAGTATTTCAACCCCACCAAGCATGGAAACATCAGTGATTCCAGTGCATCCATCTAAGTCAAGCCATTCAATCCCACCAAGCGCAGAAACATCAGTAATTCCAGTGCATCTACATAAAGAAAGCCATTTAACGCCACCAAGAGCCGAAACATCAACTAAATCTGGGCAATCAACTAAATGCAATCTTTCTGGTAATTGGTATGCATATTGATAATCTATGTTAGTTTCTCTTTTTATAATGGCCCTCGTTTCCTCAGAAATGGGGTGTAAACTATCTACACTTTTGGCTGGTGTTTTTCTAATATCCATTGTTGTATTACAAAACAAATAACATATAATCATTTTCTTGCATGTGGTACCATAGAAAAGTCAGTAATTCCGGTGCATCAATCCAAATAAATATCTTTTACGCCACCAAGCATTGAAACATCAGTTACTCCTGTGCATCCACACAAGTAAAGCGTTTCTACTCCACCAAGAGCCGAAACATCAGTAATTCCAGTGCATCCTGATAAGAAAAGATATTTCACCCCACCAAGCATGGAAACATCAGTAATTCCGGTGCATCCTCCTAAGTAAAGTCTCTCAACCCTACCAAGCATGGAAACATCAGTAATTCCTGTGCATCCATATAAGTTAAGTCTTTCAACTCCACCAAGCATGGAAACATCGGTAATCCCTGTGCACCAAGTTAAGTCAAGTTGTTTTACTCTACCAAGCGCAGAAACATCAGTAATTCCGGTGCATTTTTCTAAGAAAAGTGTTTTAACCCCACCAAGCGCCGAAACATCAACTAAATCTTGACAATCAACAAAATGCAATCTTTCTGGTAATTGGTATGCATATTGATAATCCTTCCCAGTTTCTCTTTTTAAAATAGCTCTCGTTTCGCTAGAGATGGGGTGTAAACTCTCTACACTTTTGGCTGGTGTTTTCCTTATATCCATTTTGCATTATAAAACCAATAACATGTATTAATAATCATTTTCTTGCATGTGGTACCATAGAAAAGTCAGTAATTTCAGTGCATCTCCATAAGTGAAGTATTTTAACACTACTAAGCATGCTAACATCAGTAATCCCGGTACATCCACGTAAGTCAAGTTTTTCAACATCTCCAAGCGCAGAAACATCAGTAATTCCGGTGCATTCACTTAAATCAAGTTCTTTAGCACCACCAAGAGCAGAAACATCAGTAATTCTGGTGCATCCCAATAAGCTAAGAAATTTAACCCCACCAAGAGCCGAAACATCAACTAAATCTTTGCAATTGTTTAAATGCAATCTTTTTGGTAATTGGTATGCATATTGACAATCATCTCCAGTTTCTCTTAGTATAATTGCTCTTGTTTCCTCAGAAATGGGGTGTAAACTTTCTACACTTTTGGCTGGTGTTTTTCTTATATCCATAGTTGTATTATACTCAAGTAAGTGTATGAAATCATTTTTGATTAATCTCGTGATGCCTGTGGTACCATAGAAAAGTCAGTAATTCCAGTGCATCCAGATAACCAAAGATCTTTCACGTCACCAAGCATGGAAACATCAGTAATTCCGGTGCATCCTTCTAAGGAAAGCCATTCAACACCACCAAGCGTGGAAACATCGATGATTCCAGTGCATCCATCTAAATCAAGATATTTAACCCCACCAAGTGCAGAAACATCTGTTATTTTAGTGCATCCACGTAAGTCAAGTGTTTCAACATATCCAAGCGCAGAAACATCAGTTACTTTTGTGCATCCATTTAACCAAAGTATTTTCACTCCACCAAGAGCCGAAACATCAACTAAATTTGTGCAAGATAAATCTAATACTTTGGGTAATTGGTATGCATATTGATAATCCTTCCCAATTTCCCGTAGTATAATGGCTCTCGTCTCATCAGAGATGGGATGTAGACTCTCTACACTTTTGGCGGGAGTTTTTCTTATATCCATAGTTGTATTATAATCAAGTAAATGTATGAAATCATTTTTGTTTAATCTCGAAATGCGTGTGGTACCATAGAAAAGTCAGTAATTCCAGTGCATCCTTCTAAGTAAAGTATTTCAACCCCGCCAAGCATGGAAACATCAGTAACCCCAGTGCATCTATCTAAATCAAGTGTTTTCACGCCACCAAGCATGGAAACATCGATGATTCCAGTGCATCCATCTAATTCAAGATATTTAACCCCGCCAAGTGCAGAAACATCTGTTACTTTAGTGCATCCATTTAAGAAAAGTTCATTCACACCCCCAAGTGAAGAAACATCAGTAATTCCGGTGCACTCACGTAAGTAAAGTATTTTCACTCCACCAAGAGCCGAAACATCAACTAAATCTGTACAGCTAGATAAATCTAATAATTTGGGTAATTGGTATGCATATTGATAATCTTCTCCAGTTTCTCTTTTTATAATAGCCCTAGTTTCGTCAGAAATGGGGTGTAAACTTTCTACACTTTTAGCGGGTGTTTTTCGTATTTCCATTTGTATTATAAAACAAATAATATATAATCATTTTCTTGCGTGTGGTACCATAGAAAAGTCAGTAATTCCAATGCATCCATATAAGTAAAGTCTCTCAATCTCACCAAGCATAGAAACATCAGTAATTTCGGTGCATCCACTTAAGGAAAGTTCTTTAACCCCACCAAGAGCAGAAACATCAGTAATTCCAGTGCATCCTCCTAAGTAAAGTCTCTCAACCCTACCAAGCATGGAAACATCTGTTATTCCAGTGCATCCTCCTAAGTAAAGTCTCTCAACCCTACCAAGCATGGAAACATCTGTTATTCCAGTGCATCCTTCTAAGTAAAGTTCTTTAACTTCTCCAAGAGAAGCAACATCAGTAATTCCAGTGCATCCACGTAAGTCAAGTGTTTTAACACGACCAAGTGCAGAAACATTATTAATTCCAGTGCATCCACGTAGGTAAAGAGAATTAACACATCCAAGCATGCTTACATCAGTAATTTTTGTGCATTCCTGTAAGTAAAGTTCTTTTACTTTACCAAGAGAAGACACATCTGTGATTTCGGTGCATTTGCGTAAGTCAAGTGTTTCCACAGCCCCAAGCATTGATACATTCGTAACTTTAATGCAACCATATAAGCAAAGCCATATAGCTCCACCAAGCATAGAAACATCAATAATTCCAGTGCATCCATATAAATCAAGGAATTGAACTCTATCAAGCATGGAAACATCTTCAATTCTTATGCAATTTTGTAAGTAAAGTCTTTTAACCCCGCCAAGCGCCGAAACATCAACTAAATCTTTGTAATTGCATAAATTCAATGTTTCTGGTAATTGGTGTGCGAACTGATAATCAATGCCAGTTTTTCTTTTTATAATGTCTCTTGTCTTATTAGAAATGGGGTGTATACTTTCTACACTTTTGGCTGGAGTTTTTCTTATGTTCATGGTTGTATTATAAAACAACAAATAATATATAATCATTTTCTTGCGTGTGGTACCATAGAAAAATCAGTAATTCCAATGCATCCATATAAGAAAAGTCTCTCAATCTCACCAAGCATAGAAACATCAGTAATTTCGGTGCATCCAGATAAGGCAAGCCATTTAATACAGCCAAGCATAGAAACATCAGTGATTCCTGTGCATCCAGTTAAGAAAAGTTCTTCCACATCACCAAGCATGGAAACATCAGTGATCCCAGTGCATCCATTTAAGTAAAGCCATTTAACCCCACCGAGAGCCGAAACATCAACTAAATCTGTACAATAGCTTAAATTCAATGTTTCTGGTAATTGGTATGCATATTGATAATCTTCTCCAGTTTCTCTTTTTATAATGGCCCTCGTTTCATCCGAAATGGGATGTAAACTCTCAATTCCTTTGGAGGGTGTTTTTCTTATATCCATTTTGTATTATAAAACCAATAATATATAATCATTTTATTGCATGTGGTACCATGGAAAAGTCAGTAATTCCAGTGCATGCACGTAAGTCAAGTTCTTTAACCCCACCAAGCATGGAAACATCAGTAATTCCGGTGCAATTACGTAAGCTAAGCCATATAACTCCACCAAGCATGGAAACATCGGTTACTTTAGTGCATCCCCATAAGCTAAGATATTGAACCCCACCAAGCATAGAAACATCGGTTACGTTAGTGCATCCTGTTAAGTAAAGTTCTTTCACGTCACCAAGAGCAGAAGCATCGATTAAATCTGGACAATCGTATAAAACCAATCTTTCTGGTAATTGGTATGCATATTGACAATCCTTTCCAGTTTCCCTTAGTATAATGGCTCTAGTTTCGTCAGAAATGGGATGTAAACTCTCTACACTTTTGGCGGGATTTTTTCTGACCAAACTCATGTTTCTCTTCCGTGTCAAATTTTTTTCTAAATCTAAATTCACCGAATCCTCCATCCAAGGGTCCCCCATAGCACGTGATATTTCTAAGTTACCTATCCCTATTTTCAAAAGTTAAAATAACATGTATTAAAAATTATTGTTTTGCTTGAGGTACCATAGAAAAGTCAGTGATTACCAAGAGCCGAAACGTCAGTAATCCCAGTGCATCCTTCTAAGTCAAGTTCTTTAACTCCACCAAGCATGGAAACATCAGTAATTCCAGTGCATCTATTTAAGTAAAGTTTTTTAACTTCACCAAGCATGGAAACGTCAGTAATCCCAGTGCATCCATTTAAGTAAAGTGCTTTAACCCCTCCAAGCGCCGAAACATCAGTAACACCAGTGCATCCACGTAAGACAAGATATTCAACCCCACCAAGCATAGAAACATCAGTAACTCCGGTACATCCCCATAAGTTAAGCCGTTTAACTCCTCCAAGAGCAGAAACATCAGTAATTCCGGTGCATCTCCATAAGGAAAGTTCTTTAACCCCACCAAGCATGGAAACATCTGTTATTCCAATGCATTCTCCTAAGGAAATCCATTCAACACCTCCAAGAGAAGAAACATCTGTTATTCCAGTGCATCCAGATAACCAAAGATATTTAACTCCACCAAGAGCCGAAACATCAACTAAATCTGTACAATTGCTTAAACTTAGTTTTTCTGGTAACTGATATGCATATTGATAATCCTTTCCAGTGACTCTTTTTATAATGGCTCTCGTCTCGGCAGAAATGGGATGTAAACTCTCTACACTTTTAGCGGGTGTTTTTCTAACATCCATTTTGTATTATAAATAAAGTAAGTGTATTAAATCATTTTTTTGCGTGTGGTACCATAGAAAAGTCAGTAATTCAGGTGCATCCTGATAAGTAAAGTCTTTCAACGCCACCAAGCATGGAAACATCAGTGATTCCGGTGCATCCACGTAACCAACGTTTTTTAACTTCACCAAGCATGGAAACGTCAGTAATCCCAGTGCATCCATTTAAGTAAAGTTCTTTAACCCCGCCAAGCGCCGAAACATCAGTAACCCCAGTGCATCCATTTAAGTAAAGATATTTAACTCCACCAAGCATGGAAACATCAGTAATTCCGGTGCATCCACGCAAGTCAATATATTCAACACCACCAAGAGCCGAAACATCAGTGATTCTGGTGCATCCTCGTAAGCAAAGTATTTTCACTCCACCAAGCATTGAAACATCTGTTAATCCAATGCATTCTCCTAAGAAAAGCCATTCAACCCTTCCAAGCATTGAAACATCTGTTATTCCAGTGCATCCATCTACGAAAAGATATTTAACTCCACCAAGAGCCGAAACGTCAACTAAATCTGTACAATTGCTTAAAATCAGTTTTTCTGGTAACTGATATGCATATTGATAATCCTTTCTAGTGACTCTTTTTATAATGGCTCTCGTCTCATCAGAAATTGGATGTAGACTCTCAACTCCTTTGGCGGGTGTTTTTCTAATATCCATTTTGTATTATAAATAAAGTAAGTGTATTAATAATCATTTTCTTGCCTGAGGTACCATAGAAAAGTCGGTAATTCCGGTGCATCCTTTTAAGTCAAGACATTTAACTCCACCAAGCTTGGAAACATTAGTGATACCGGTGCATCCATGTAAATTAAGTTCTTCAATACTCCCAAGCATAGAAACATCTGTGATTCCGGTGCATCCACGTAAGTTAAGTATTTTAACACCACCAAGCTTGGAAACATCAGTTACGTTAGTGCATCCATTTAACCAAAGTTTTTTCACGTCACCAAGAGCCGAAACATCAGTTACTTTAGTGCATCCATCTAAGAAAAGCCATTCAACTCCACCAAGAGCAGAAACATCTGTGATTTCGATGCATCCTGATAATTTAAGCCATTCAACTCCACCAAGAGCCGAAACATCAGTAATTCCGGTGCATCCTCCTAAGTCAAGTTGTTCAACCTCACCAAGCATGGAAACATCAGTAATTCCGGTGCATCCTCCTAAGTGAAGTATTTCAACCCCACCAAGCATGGAAACATCAGTTACTTTAGTGCATTCACATAACCAAAGTTCTCTAACTCTACCAAGAGCCGAAACATCAGTTACTTTAGTGCAACCACGTAAGTAAAGCCATATAACTCCACCAAGCGCAGAAACATCAACTAAATCTGTACAATTGCTTAAATCCAATAGTTCTGGTAATTGGTATGCATATTGATAATCTTTCCCAGTTTCTCTTTTTATAATGGCCCTTGTTTCATCTGAAATTGGATGTCGACTTTCTATACTTTTGGCGGGAGTTTTTCTGACCAAACTCATGTTTCCTCTTCTATCATTATTTTCCAAATATAAATTCACCGAATTTTTTCTCTAAGGGCACTCTATTGCACGTCATATTTTTAGGTTACCCATCCTTATTTTTAAAAGTTAAAAATCATTTTCTAATCTCTCTATATGCCTGAGGTACCATAGAAAAGTCAGTAATTCCGGTGCATCTACCCAAATAAAGATCTTCAACACCACCAAGATCCGATACATCAGTAATTCCAGTGCATTCCCATAAGTTAAGCCATTTAACACATCCAAGAGAAGAAACATCCGTAATTCCAGTGCATCCACGTAAGGAAAGTTCGTTCACGCCACCAAGCATTGAAACATCTGTTATTCCAGTGCAATTACCTAAGCAAAGCCATTTAGCACCTCCAAGAGCAGAAACATCCGTAATTCCAGTGCATCCAGTTAAGAAAAGTTCTTCCACATCACCAAGCATGGAAACATCAGTTACTTTAGTGCATCCACGTAAGGAAAGATCTTTCACCCCACCAAGCATTGAAACATCAGTGATTCTGGTGCATCCTGATAAGATAAGCGATTTCACCCCACCGAGAGCCGAAACATCAACTAAATCTGTACAATCTCTTAAATCCAATTTTTCTGGTAATTGGTGTGCGAACTGATAATCTTCTCCAGTTTCTCTTTTAATAATGGCCCTCGTTTCATCTGAAATGGGATGTAAACTCTCAACACTTTTGGCTGGAGTTTTTCTTATCTCCATTTTGTATTATAAAACAAATAATATATAATCATTTTATTGCGTGTTGTACCATAGAAAAGTCAGTAATTCCGGTGCATCCACGTAAGTAAAGATATTTAACCCCACCAAGTCTGGAAACATCAGTAATTCCGGTGCATCCATCTAAGTAAAGTTCTTTCACTCCACCAAGAGCCGAAACATCAGTTACTCCAATGCATCTGATTAAGTAAAGCTGTTTAACCCCACCAAGCATGGAAACATCAGTAATTCCGGTGCATCCACGTAAGTCAAGTGTTTTAACCCCACCAAGCATGGAAACATCGGTGATTCCAGTGCATCCATCTAAGTCAAGCCATTCAACTCCACCAAGCGTGGAAACATTAGTAATTCCAGTGCATCTACATAATGAAAGCCATTTAATTCTACCAAGAGAAGAAACATCAGTAATTCCAGTGCATCCATTTAAGATAAGCCATTCAACCCCACCAAGCATAGAAACATCAGTAATTCCGGTGCATCCATTTAAGATAAGTACTTTCACCCCACCAAGAGCCGAAACATCAACTAAATCTGTACAATCTCTTAAATTCAATCTTTCTGGTAATTGGTATGCATATTGATAATCATTTCCAGTTTCTCTTTTTATAATAGCTCTAGTTTCATCAGGAATTGGGTGCAAACTTTCAACACATTTAGCGGGTGTTTTTCTTACCAAACTCATGTTCCCCTATCAAAATCGTTTTCCCAAATATAAATTCACCGAATCCCATCTCCAATGGTCCACCCTAGCACGCAATATTTTTAAGTTCCCTATCCCTATTTTCAAAAGTTAAAATAACATGTATTAATAATCATTTTCTTGCCTGAGGTACCATAGAAAAGTCAGTGATTCCGGTGCATCCATGTAACCAAAGTTCTTTCACTCCACCAAGAGCAGAAACATCAGTAATTCCGGTGCATCCTTTTAAGTCAAGCACTTGAACCCCACCAAGCATGGAAACATCTGTAATTCCAATGCATCTTCCTAAGTAAAGTTCGATAATACCACCAAGCATGGAAACATCTGTAATCCAAGTACATCTACGTAAGGAAAGCAATGCAACCCCACCAAGCATGGAAACATCTGTTACTCCGGTGCATCTATCTAATAAAAGATATTTAATACCTCCAAGAGAAGAAACATCAGTAATTCCTCTGCAATTACGTAAGCTAAGCCATTTAACCCCACCAAGAGCCGAAACATCGACTAAATCTGAACAATCTCTTAAATCCAATATTTCTGGTAATTGGTATGCATATTGATAATCTTCTCCAGTTTTTCTTTTTATAATGGCCCTCGTTTCCTTAGAAATGGGGTGTAAACTCTCAACTCCTTTGGCGGGGTCTTTTCTTATCATGTTGTATTAAAAATAAAAAGTGAGTATTAAAAATCATTTTCTAATCTCTATATGCCTGAGGTACCATAGAAAAGTCGGTGATTCCGGTGCATCCACGTAAGTCAAGATATTCAACCCCACCAAGCATGGAAACATCAGTAATTCTGGTGCATCCATCTAAGTAAAGTTCTTTAACACCACCAATCTTGGAAACATCTGTTATTCCGGAGCATCCACTTAAGAAAAGTGTTTCAACTCCACCAAGAGAAGAAACATCAGTAATTCCGGTACATCCCCATAAGGAAAGCCATTTAACCCCTCCAAGCATTGAAACATCAGTAACTCCGGTGCATCCCCATAAGGAAAGTACTTCAACTCCACCAAGAGAAGAAACATTAGTGATTCCAGTGCATCTAACTAATAAAAGTTCTTTAGCCCCTCCAAGCATTGAAACATCAGTAATTCCGGGGCATCCACATAAGTCAAGTTTTTTCACTCCACCAAGAGCCGAAACATCAACTAAATCTTGACAATTTATTAAAACCAATTTTTTTGGTAATTGGTATGCATATTGATAATCCTTTCCAGTTTTTCTTTTTATAATGGCTCTCGTTTCCTCAGAAATTGGGTGTAAACTCTCAACTCCCTTGGCGGGTGTTTTTCTGACCAAACTCATGTTTCTCTTACTTTTTTTTCCTAAAATAAATTCACCGAATCCTCCCTCCAAGGGTTCCCCCTAGCACACAATATTTCTAAGTTCCCTATACCTATTTTCAAAAGTTAAATATCATGTATTAAAAATCATTTTATTGCTTGAGGTACCATAGAAAAATCAGTAATTCCGGTGCATCCACATAAATAAAGTACTTTAACTCCTCCAAGAGCCGAAACATCAGTAATTCCGGTGCATTCATCTAAGTAAAGATATTCAACTCCTCCAAGAGCCGAAACATCAGTAATTCCGATGCATCCATTTAACCAAAGTTTTTCAACTCCACCAAACCTGGAAACATCAGTTACTCCTGTGCATCCTCCTAAGTCAAGCCATTCAACCCCACCAAGCATAGAAACATCAGTAATTCCGGTGCATCCATTTAACCAAAGTTCTTTAACCCCACCAAGCATTGAAACATCAGTTACTTTAGTGCATCTAGATAACCAAAGATATTTAACCCCTCCAAGCATGGAAACATCGGCAATTCCAGTGCATCCCCATAAGTTAAGCATTTTAACTCCACCAAGAGCCGAAACATCGACTAAATCTGTACAATCGCTTAAATTCAATCTTTTTGGTAACTGGTATGCATATTGATAATCTTCTCCAGTTTTTCTTTTTATAATAGCCCTAGTTTCGTCAGAAATGGGATGTAAACTCTCAACTCCCTTAGCGGGTGTTTTTCTGGCCAAACTCATGTTTCTCTTACGTGTCAAATTTTTTTCTAAATCTAAATTCACCGAATCCTCCCTCCAAGGGTCCCCCCTAGCACGCAATATTTTAAGTTACCTATCCCTATTTTCAAAAGTTAAATGTCATGTATTAAAAATTATTTTATTGGTTGAGGTACCATCGAAAAGTCAGTAATTCCGGTGCATCCATTTAAATAAAGTCTTTCAACCCCACCAAGCATAGAAACATCAGTAATTCCGGTGCATCCACGTAAGTAAAGTCTTTCAACGCCACCAAGCATAGAAACATCAGTAACACCAGTGCATCTATCTAAGTAAAGCCATTTAACCCTACCAAGCATGGAAACATCAGTTACTTTAGTACATCCACTTAAGCCAAGTTCTTCAGCGCAACCAAGCATGGAAACATCAGTAATTCCAGTGCATCCATGTAACCAAAGATATTTAACTCCACCAAGCCTGGAAACATCAGTAATTACGGTGCATCCAGATAACCAAAGATATTTAACTCCACCAAGAGCCGAAACATCAACTAAATCTGTACAATTGCTTAAACTCAATTTTTCTGGTAATTGATATGCATATTGACAATTCTTTCCAGTTTCCCGTAGTATAATGTCTCTCGTCTCATCAGAAATGGGGTGTAAACTCTCAACTCCTTTGGCGGGGTCTTTTCTTATATTCATTTTGTATAAAACAAATAACATGTATTAATAATCATTTTCTTGCCTGAGGTACCATAGAAAAGTCAGTAATTCCTGTGCATCCACGTAAGTAAAGTAATTTAATCCCACCAAGCATAGAAACATCAGTAATTCCGATGCATCCATTTAACCAAAGTTTTTCAACTCCACCAAGCCTGGAAACATCAGTTACTCCGGTGCATCCTCCTAAGTCAAGCCATTCAATCCCACCAAGCATAGAAACATCAGTAATTCCGGTGCATCCATCTAAGGAAAGCCATTTCACGCTACCAAGAGCCGAAACATCGGTGATCCCAGTGCATCCAGATAACCAAAGTACTGTCACCCCACCAAGAGCAGAAACATCAACTAAATCTTGACAATTGCTTAAATTCAAACTTTCTGGTAATTGGTATGCGAATTGATAATCTTCTCTAGTTTTTCTTGTTATAATGGCTCTAGTTTCTTCTGAAATGGGATGTAAACTCTCAACCCCTTTTGCGGGCGTTTTTCTTGGCAAACTCATGTTTCTCTTACTTTTTTCCTAAAATAAATTCACCGAATCCTCCCTCCAAGGGTCCCCCCTAGCACACAATATTTCGAAGTTGTCTATCCCTATTTGCAAAAGTTAAATGTCATGTATTAATAATCATTTTATTGCCTGAGGTACCATAGAAAAGTCAGTAATACCAGTGCAATTGTGTAAGTCAAGATATTCAACCCCACCAAGCATAGAAACATCAGTAACCCCAGTGCATCTAGATAAGATAAGCCATTCAACTCCACCAAGCATAGAAACATCAGTTACTCCGGTACATCCCCATAAGTTAAGCCGTTTAGCACCACCAAGCATCGAAACATCTGTTATTCCGGTGCATCTCCATAAGGAAAGTTGTTTAACCCCTCCAAGAGCAGAAACATCAACTAAATCTTGACAATCGCTTAAATTCAAACTTTCCGGTAATTGGTATGCATATTGATAATCTTCTCCAGTTTCCCGTAGTATAATGGCCCTCGTTTCCTCAGAAATGGGATGTAAACTCTCAACTCCTTTGGCGGGTGTTTTTCTGACCAAACTCATGTTTCTCTTATTTTTTTCCTAAAAATAAATTCACCGAATCCTCCCTCAAAGGGTCCTCCCTAGCATACAATATTTCTAAGTCCCCTAATCCCTATTTTCAAAAGTTAAATGTCATGTATTAAAAATCATTTTATTGCTTTAGGTACCATAGAAAAGTCAGTAATTCCGGTGCATCCACGTAAGAAAAGTGTTTCAACCCTACCAAGCATGGAAACATCAGTAACCCCAGTGCATCCACGTAAGTCAAGATATTCAACCCCACCAAGCATGGAAACATCAGTAATTCCAGTGCATCCATCTAAATCAAGTTCTTTCACGCAACCAAGCATGGAAACATCAGTAATTCCGGTGCATCCATTTAACCAAAGTTCTTTAATCCAACCAAGCATGGAAACATCAGTAATTCCGGTGCATCCACATAAATAAAGCATTTCAACCCCACCAAGCATTGAAACATCAGTAATTCCGGTGCATCGATATAAGCAAAGTGTTTTAACTCCACCAAGCATGGAAACATCCGTGATTCCAGTGCATCCATTTAAATAAAGCATTCTAACTCCACCAAGCATGGAAACATCAGTAATTCCGGTGCAACTTCCTAAGATAAGTATTTCAACCCCACCAAGAGCCGAAACATCGACTAAATCTGTACAATTGTTTAAATTCAATTTTTCTGGTAATTGGTATGCATATTGATAATCCTTCCCAGTTTCTCTTTTTATAATGGCTCTCGTTTCGCTAGAGATTGGATGTAAACTCTCAACTCCTTTGGCTGGGTCTTTTCTTATATTCATTTTGTATAAAACAAATAACATGTATTAATAATCATTTTCTTGCCTGAGGTACCATAGAAAAGTCAGTAATTCCTGTGCATCCACGTAAGTAAAGTAATTTAATCCCACCAAGCATAGAAACATCAGTTACTTTAGTGCATCTACATAAGGAAAGCCATTTAATTTTACCAAGAGCAGAAACATCAGTAATTCCAGTGCATCCATTTAAGATAAGCCATTTAATCCCACCAAGCATGGAAACATCAGTAATTCCGGTGCATCCACTTAAGTCAATCCATTCAACCCTTCCAAGCATGGAAACATCGGTGATCCCAGTGCATCCAGATAACCAAAGTACTTTCACCCCACCAAGAGCAGAAACATCAACTAAATCTGGACAATTGCTTAAATTCAATTTTTCTGGTAATTGGTATGCGAATTGATAATCTTCTCTAGTTTTTCTTGTTATAATGGCTCTCGTCGCATCAGAAATGGGATGTAAACTCTCAACCCCTTTTGCAGGTGTTTTTCTGACCAAACTCATGTTTCTCTTACTTTTTTCCCAAATATAAATTCACCGAATCCCATCTCCAAGGGTCCCCCCTAGCATACAATATTTCTAAGTCCCCTATCCCTATTTTCAAAAGTTAAATGTCATGTATTAAAAATCATTTTATTGCTTGAGGTACCATAGAAAAGTCAGTAATTCCGGTGCATCCACGTAAGTAAAGTCTTTCAACACCACCAATCATTGAAACATCAGTTATTCCAGCGCATCCAGATAAGTTAAGTACTTTCATCCCACCAAGCATAGAAACATCAGTAATTCCGGTGCATCCACGTAACCAAAGTCTTTCAACCCCACCAAGCATGGAAACATCCGTGATTCCAGTGCATCCTTCTAAGTCAAGCCATTCAATCCCACCAAGCATGGAAACATCAGTAATTCTAGTGCATCTACATAAAGAAAGCCATATAACTCCTCCAAAGCGCCGAAACATCAACTAAATCTTGACAATCGCTTAAATCCAATAGTCCTGGTAATTGGTATGCATATTGATAATCTTCTCCAGTTTTTCTTTTTATAATAGCCCTAGTTTCGTCAGAAATGGGGTGTAAACTCTCAACTCCTTTGGCGGGTGTTTTTCTTGCCAAACTCATGTGTTCTCCTATCAAAATTGTTTTCTAAATATAGATTCGGTGAATCTTTCCATTTCTAAGTTGCTCATTTTCCAAAATTGGAATTGTCTGTGCCTTTTCTTCTGCAGAGGGGAATGTGGGGTATTTTTTGGTTGAGGGTGGTCTGTTCACTTCCAACCAAGCACCAACAACGTATCTCAAGGTATGTGTATGTTCACTCTCTAAGCGTCCCTTCTCCCTGTGTTATCTAACCTCTCTCTCCATCTGTCTATTCTTTTTCGTGTGCGGTAGTGATGTCATCAACAATTTCAAGCGTATCAGTTCCGGTACCGATTCGTAAGCCTCGTGCAAAGCGTACGGACCCAGCCGGTACTCGTAGCGAGCTTGTTTCTCGTCTTCGAGCGTTCCAATCAGGTCGAGATGCAGCGAAGTCGAAGCTTGAAGGTCTGGCGTCTCAAATCCGTGACCTGGAGAAGGACTATTCTTCAACGTTGTCTATCATGAAGCACCACGAGTCTAAGATTTCGGAGTGTGCCTCATCAATCAACTCGTATGAGGAAGAGATGTCTCCGGAGGTTCGAATTGCGCCATCGTATTCAAGCCTATCCGCAAGCAGTGAAGTGTATTGCTGTGCGGTGTGTACGGAGTGTTATCCACGCACGGTGTACATTCATTCAAGCGGAGCTGTTCGTAACAAGGCGTTTGACTATTGCAGTAATGGTCACGGCACGTGCTATATGTGTGTGCGTAAGATGATGATCTTGCAACCATCTGACTTGCAGTTGGAGTGGAACTGTCCCTTGTGCCGTGTAGAAATGAGCCTTGCTGTTCCTACGCGTGCACCTGATGTTGAAACAACGGAAGAAGATCTTTCCTATTATGCGCAAGAGGAGCATTCTCCCACAAGTCCGGGCTATGTTTCCATTTTTCCACCCGGTAACTTGGATGCAATCTTGGCAACAACTCCTGATGGATCATCATTTTAATTCATTCAATTCATTTCATTTGTTAGCAAAAAGGGTGTTTGTAGTGATGCTCTCTGAAATCTAAAGTGGAGTAAAGTATGTTTTGAGGTACCTAGTAAGCTGGTGTTATGAAATGTGAAATGTTCCGTATTGGGTATGTTTATTTTTGAAAAAAAAAATCTAAGATACCTATTGTAGACTAACTAATAATTCTTTTTTCCCTATTAGGAAATATAAGCTTATATACCTATTTGCGTGCATACTTTCTGAGGCCCCAACC
>Ga0210043_1000176_pt1 | contig 70782 bp, 99 predicted proteins | sample CryGeymet201501t_FD_183990 | JGI IMG/M metagenome (GOLD analysis project Ga0210043, IMG submission 183990) | Groundwater microbial communities from Crystal Geyser aquifers in Utah, USA - Crystal Geyser metaG 2015-01t (SPAdes) (version 2) | ecosystem: Environmental > Aquatic > Deep subsurface >... | reverse complement strand
TACGTCCCTGGAGGGAGCGCCCCGGGAGGTAGGGGGCAGCTTCCACTGCGTAGGTAACCCAGTGAAGCTGGACTACAGGCGCTGGCTAGAGAAGACGCCGGTTGCCGAGAAAGATGAGGACGAATGAGGGGACTGCCGGGAGGCTGGCGACGAGACCTACACTACAAGATGTCGAGGCACCACAAAGAGGAGTGGGCTGTCTACGCCAAAGACCTTGGCAACGGGTTCACGCTGTACTTCTTCAACCCAGTTCAGCCCGCCGGCTGGGGGTATAGCCGTGCTGAGGTTTCTCTGTATAGGGGGCCTGGCTGGTTTGGCCTTCCAGACGCTCTTTTCAGAAGCTTCGCTTACCTACGTCCGGAAGTCTCCAACGCTAAGAGCCTGGAAGAGGTGCTAGACTCTGCTGAAAAGTGGGCTGTCTGCAGCCTTTCTAGCAAGCTCTCGGATGAAGAGCGGTACCTCGAAACAAATCGCCGAGGCGTCGAATACCGGCAGCAGAGAGTCAAGGAACTTCAAGCAGTTATTGTTGACCTACTAGGTGAACAGGAAGTGGACGAGTAGTAAGGTTGCCCTATAGGAGATAAAGATGAAGGTAGAAGACAGCCCTCCCTATGAGAGGTGCAGGGTATACGGCCCTTACCGTTAAGCAAGTGACCACGAAGGTCTCCACCAACAAGATGGAGCGTCTACGTAAAGAATAGTAAGGATACTCCCGTAGCCCATCTGGCGAGGCAAGGGACTTAAAATCCCAAATTTGTGGGTTCGAATCCCACCGGGAGTATAAGGAGAGAGAAGTGAGCGCAGCAAGAGAAGAGCATCACGCCTACATCCTCGAGGTGACGGCCGGTGAGCAGGCTGGTAGGTTTTTTGTCGGCGCCGTAGGCAGCACCATGTACCACACTGTGAAGTCGTGGTCACGAGCTGGTAGGTACTCCAAGGAGGCGGCCAACACCCTAATCGACAGCTACAGGCCAGTGGTTAGGATGCAGCCTCGGCGTATCAGAACCGTTGTAACTCTGGAGGAGTGATGGGAACTCAACCGTTGTTCATAGAGGGGTTCACCAGTCACGAAGACTGGGTCAAGAGACACAAGAAGGAGTGCGGTTGGTACAATGGGTACTGGAGGAAGGGGCGCTTCTGCGGCTGGACCACAGAGGATACCATCCCCTCCAGGTGCATGTTCAGGCTGTGCCCGCTGGTGCGGTGGGGCGTCCTTACTTCAGATGAGAAGGGAGCTTAAGAAATAAACCTAGCAAACAGTCGGGTATTCACCCGGACGACGCCTTCATCAGAGAAGCAGCTTGTACCCATCATCTCAGGCCTACTGCTCAATAATGGGGTAGAAGAGGTTAGGTTTGGTGAATGGTCTCGGGCATGACCTTAACTGCGCCCTGGTGGTTGGACTGACCGTTTGTCAGCCCCCAAGGGTATTGGGACACCCCCCCCCGCATAGTCCCAGCTCCGAGGACCTCGTACAGGCACTGCCTGGTCGGGCCCTAATCAAAGACCAGGATAGGCGCGTGTGTTGGGCACACGGCTGCTGATGACACTGCTCGGCGATTCGGGTAGCAGGGGTGACAGCCGGAGAGACGGCACCAAGGCTCCGGTGGCGAAATTGGTAGACGCGGCAGCCTTAGAAGCTGTTGGCCCGGTGTCGTGGGGGTTCGAGTCCCCCCCTGGAGCATACTTGTGCAGGCCATTCGTTAGCGCCTGTTTAATACGTGTAGTAGTGCCCCCTTAGCTCAGCGGCAGAGCAGCTGGTTTATAACCGGTATTAGCGCCTGATAAGCGTGAGGTCCGGGGTTCGAATCCCTGCGGGGGTATTATAGTAGCTCGGCCCTAGCCCGTTTCTGCTAGTTCTAGCTAGGGCTTGCAGAGCTCGGAGACCTTCTTCCCAGTGGAGTTTACCTCCTTTCCTTCACTGGGGAGGAGGCTTCACTTGGCGCCAACAAAATCATGTGCGGGAGGTGTGAAGATGGTATACAGGAACGCCGGGCTCGTTCAAGGAAGAAGCCCACGGCGGCGAGTTCGGTTTCTATAATGGCTGCCTACTCGGACATCCTAGTAGGGATGGTCGTAGAAGTAGCGGGTAAGTACGTCGAGTGTGAAACCGAAGAGGGCCACACATTCGTCGCAGAACTCAACGGCCTGGTGGATGATACCAAGCCTCAACTACTGCCGGGGGAGCTGGTAGCAGCTCCGATGGAGAAGGTGGTGGTATGCGATGGTCCACTTAGTAGCCGGGGGTAAGGTGACCTACTGCAAGTGTGGCAAGCTGAACAAGATGCTCACGCTGCTGGCGTTAGCAGACTCTGGGCTGCCCACTAAATGTGAATGTGGCAAAGAGCTGTTCAGGAGGCTACCTCAACTCAAGGGAACCACCTTCATTTTGTTGGAGGGGGGCCCCATCAAGAAACCACAGCTTCAGCTCGACCTGAGCAAGCTACCATAACCGACGTTAGCTGAGACTAACGATGTGCCTCTATGTCTCTTCACCCACGCTGCAGTGGGGCGGTTAAGACCGGGCTTAGTTTAGAACCGCGGACTAAGAGTTAAGCGCAGTGAAGGTTGGTTCGAGTCCTTCGCTCCGGTGGCAGCCCGACACGGAAAGGGCGGCTGCGCATGTAGAGGCATCCTATAACATCCGGGCGTGCTGCGGCACCGCCTATTAGTTGGGTCTAGCCACGTGGGAATACCACAACGGGGCTAGGATTTCGGAGCGCGGCGGGTCTCCGGGAATAATGGAGGAGCAGATGGGAAAGATGATTCTCTTGGCCGGTCCAAGCGGCAGCGGTAAGTCAACCTTGGCGGAGAAGCTGACGAAGGAAGCAGCCAAGGCTGGTAAGACATCCGTAACTGCTTCGGCAGATAGTTGGATGGTGGATGCCGAGGGCAACTACGCTTTCGACTACAAACGTCTCGATGAGTGCCACACCAACAGCTTCCGTACGGCACTGGTAGGTATGACTACGGGAGTAGACCAGGTCATCGTTGACAACACCAACACCAGGCCGGAAGAAACCGCGCCGTACACTGCTATCGCTAAGGTGTTCGGGTACGATATCGAACTGCGTGTGCTCATGCCGCAAGAAGAGAGTGACCTGGAAGCCCTGGCCGAGCGGAATGTGCACGGTGTGCCACTGTCCACCATCAAGAAGCAGGTGGGGCGGCTCAGGCAGGCGCTCAAGCGACATAGCCGCTAAGGAGCTTACCATGAAACTCAAAGAACGCAAGCTGAGGTTGCTCGACACTAACCCCTACACCAATGTGTACTTTTTCCTGTCGGGCGGCGACTGGGACGTGGGAGGGGTATACACCTGCCGAGAAGAGCTGGCCATAGATTGTGGGGACTTTTACAAGGGCTGCTTCATCATCTCGTGTGTAGACAAGTGGTGGGGCATCCCGGACGAGGAAACACTCGCGCAGCGCGCGGGGTGGCTGGTAGACACTATCCGCACCGCTAGGGTCTCCAGCAGAGCTTCTTTCAAAGGCTCCGTTTTCATCGCGAAAAACCCACGAGGTGGGAAGGTTTTGGGCCTGGAGTTGGACATGCGGACGGTGCCGCAGGCTGATGTGGTAAAGATATCCCACACGCTGTCGACACTACTACTACTGGCCAACACCCCCTATCAGAAGGCCTTCTCGATGGGCCTCGATACCAACGACTTGTTACCCACGAACAACGTTTCCTGGAGGAAGTTACTGGACGCAGAAAATAAGTACTTTTCTGCCCGCGGCGCCCGTGGTCGACGCACGCTCAACGTCCTAGCCGACAGATACAGCCCTAACGTCTCCGACAATCTCGTCTCGTTGCTGTGCCCAAGCCCGGAGAAACTGATGTCTGTTATCGAGGCCGACCCTATTACCGGCAGCCAGTCGTACCTGGGAGCACTGCGTAGGTTCGAGAGAGAGCATCGACGCTCAAGATGAAAACAAAGTACGTGCTCAAAACGTTTAGGGTGGGGGCAGTGGGGTTGTTGACTGCTGCCCTGCTCATCTAGGTAGGCGCCTAACGGCGTCGAGCGCTTGTTGAATGTGTGGTGGTTACTTTGGCCGCCACAAAAAGAAAGGGACCAAACATCATGAAGACTCTCATCGCCGTTCTGTCCGTACTGTTTCTCACGACCATCGCCCACGCCAAGACGAAGGATGTGCCGAACATCTTCGAACCCAAACGCGTCAGCAGCGAAAGCATCTTCGAAGGCGTGCGTCTCTGCACCCAAGCGGGGTACAAGCTGGCGCCGAAGCTCGGCGCCGAATTGTGGCTCAACTACTGCCTCTGCGCCGCCGACAATGTGCGCCTGACACGAAACCCCCTGAACAAGAAAGTCAGCGCCATTTGCTACAAGCACGCCACGAGCAAGAACAAGAACGGTAACAGTCCCTACTTCAACAAGAAGAAGCTCGTGATGTCTTCCAAGAGAATCGTCGGCGTCGTCATGAACTGCGTCAGCGCCGGCCAATCCCAGCAGGTGCCCTGGGAATTCACTCTACCCTATTGTGGCTGCCTGATGGACGCCGCGCGCCTGAACTACTCGGCAGAGGGCAAGGTCAAAGTCACGGACGAGCAAAACAAGTTGTGCACAAGCCTAGCGACGCTACGTGAGCGACGCAGCAAGTCAACGCAAATTTAGGAGGTCGAGATGAAGATGGATAGGGCGGCCGTGATGGCCGCCCTGGCCAATGGCCAGACGGTATTCGACAAGGTTGACTTCACTGGAGAGGACCTAAGCTCGTTGAGGTTCCTAGCCACCACGTTCAAGCACTGCACCTTCGAGGGAGCAGACATCACGGATACTGGGTTCATCGACTCCGACATACGCTTCTGTAACATGAAGGTGGCGGGCTTGCGCAAGACGGCGCTACCTCCACGGTTCAACCGGTGCGTACTGAACTACGTCACTTTCGAGGGCGCACAGCTGGGTAATACAGTGTTCTACGACTGTATGATGGACGATATTGCTCTGGGTGGCAGCATCCTCGACGGTGTGATGTTCGAGCAGTGCCTGCTTAGCAACGCCAGCCTCACCAAGAGCGACGGCACATTAGCGGTGTTCGACGACGCGACAACGTTCAAGAACTGCACGCTCATCAAAAGCAGCCCACCAGGCCTGAAGCTGTATGTACCGGCTGTGGTGAAGGCGGCCGCCTATACCTCTTACCCCGCAACATCCTTCAGCAGCACGCTCCTCCCTCCCATCCAAATTGGGGACGCGGTGGCGAAGGGCCCTCCCTCACCCAACGAGTTGAGTGGCCCGGAGCTGAAGGTTCTCAACATGCAAACCACGCGCAGGACGTGCGCCAAATGTGAGCGCCCACTCAGGGGCACATGGGGGTTCACCTACTGCGGGGTTTGCGAAAAGGACTAGGAACATGCGTCTGGTAGCAATAAGCGACACCCACAGCCGACATGCTCAACTCAGTATGCCGGCTGGTGATGTGCTGGTGCATGCAGGCGACTTCACCGAGAAAGGGCCGCTTGGCGACCCGAAAACCACCGCAGACGCGTTGGACTTTCTAGACTGGTTCTGCTCGCTACCGCACAAACATAAGGTGCTGGTAGCGGGCAACCACGACACTTTCGCCACCACGGAGGAGGGCCGCAACGAGCTGCGCTCCCGAGACATCCACTACTTGGAGGATGACCTAGAGCTCATCGAAGGCCTCATCTTCTACGGCACTCCCTGGGTACACGCTCCTACTTGGGCGAGTCCTGGTCCTCCTTGGTGGAACTTTGCCAAGCAGTTGGGAAGTGTCGAGCTGGCAGCAAAGCGTGCTTCCATTCCAGGTGGGGTAGATGTTCTAGTGACTCACTCCCCTCCCTGGGCCCTGCTGGATGAAGGAGGCACGAGGACCATAGAGCACTGCGGCTGCGCAAGGCTGCTCGACCGGGTGCTGGAAATCCAACCAGAAATACACGTGTTCGGCCATATACACGAGGCATACGGCATTACAACTTTTGGTCGAACTACCTTCGTGAACGCGGCTGTACGCAACCACAACAGTGGAACACTAAATCCGGCACAAGTGCTGGATATCTGAGGTACCAATGGCAGAACGAAAAACCTACGGCAAGCTGTACATCGTGCAGCTTCGGCAATCACGTACCCAGCCCGATGATGGCGAGGTGCACGCACCTATGCTTACCTTGTACTTCAGGGGTCACCCCACGTACGAGGAGGTCAAGGCTGCAATCGAGCTGCAAGTCGAGGAGACGAGGCGCCCATCCAAAAAGGCGGCGCTTCAAAACCTCGTGTATGCGTGGTCCAACCACGGCAGGGAAGACAGCGCGAAAATACCCCTATCAATGAGGGTGCCGGGAACCAGCGAAGGAACTTTGACTTGTGGGTTGAGTCAGACCAAAGTGTTCTGGACCGCCCCACCAAAAATCAAGAAGTGAGGTGAGAGATGAAGAAGATGGGTTTGGTGTTGGTGCTTTGTTTGCTGCCCAGCCTCGCTGTGGCGCAGAGCTTTGGTGTGAGCGTGAGTACGTCCGGCGGCGTTGCCGCGCACCACACAGCAGTTGGTAGGGCGGAATACAGGAACCTGTCTTGGGATTGTGTAGTACTCAAGTTCGGCCTCGTGGCTCCCAGCGGGCAGTACGCGCAGACGTACGCCAAGCTGAGTATCTCCGATATGGCTTTCTCCTGTGATAGGTACAACGAGGGCCGCGCTAGCGTGGAGGTTGGGCATACCCACCTGGCCCCGTTGTTCAAAGACATTCGTCTGGCGCTGAGCGCCGGCATTCACGCTGGGTATTTCAGGTACCGCACGGGCACCTTGGTCTTCGCTGGTCCGTCCCTGCAGCTTGGGCTGGATATCGGAGACGAGAACATGCGGCTGCGGCCTTTCGCATACCTGGAGGGCGGCTTGGGTGAAGGTCCAAACCAGACACGTGCCGCATTCATTGGGGTTGGTATTGGCCTGGAGGTAACCTTCTTCTTCGGCGGATAACCTAATGAAGACGGTGCTGCTCCTCCTAACCGCTGCGCTTGCGGCATGCTCACCCGCCTTCGACCAATCCTGCGAAATAACACGACCTCTAGACACTGAGGTGGCCTGTCATGTGAAGGCAGCGTGCTCACAGGGAGCAGCAGAGATGCTGTGTTTCTGTGGAAACGTTTGCCTGTGTTTCTTCAAAGGGAAGACAGCAGGCATGAAGATATTGGCATCTAACCCCCCTATTTGTGTCTTGGACGACGAGGCGCTGCTGTACCTACTCCTGGGGGAGACGACCGGAGAGATGAAATGACTTTGCTACTGTGCATCCGCCGGCCTCAATGCCCGGCGGTAGATATTCGCTGCAACGCTTCCAAAGAGGTGCTCTTCATAGAGTCCCAGGCAATCGACGAGGGTGATGCCGGAATTCTTCTTGGCACGCTCGGAATCGACATCCTCGCCAGTATCAGCCCGACATCCAAAGTGGAGGCGGTAAGCCTGCTCGACTTATTGGACCCGAGGCTGTTGGTGGAGAGTTTTTCTGGCAACAAAGCAGGGGTCAAGCGCACGCTGCTCGCCCCTCTTAGCCCCGGTACCCTCGGAGCTCTCCACCTCATGTGGAAGAATACTCCCTCGGTTGCCGCTCAGGAGGTGTGCAGCTATGTTAAAGAGTGTCTTTCTGGCTCTGAGTAGTCTTCTCTTGGTGGTTCTTCTGGCCACGTCTTGCGTCGTCTTCGACGCAGACCCGGACGGCTACTGCTACACGCAGTGCGCGGAGCTATACCCCGAGGGGTTGAAGTACGCAGAGTGGCACGGGAACGACCGGGTGCTAGGCTTTACCCGGTGTGCGTGTTTCGTAGACGATAACGACGGGTACGGTGCGTTCGAGCGTAACCACCTGGTGCCCCTCCGTGAGGAGTAGCTATGGCTATGAAGGCAGCAATCATCCACCATACACCGACGCTGATTGATGCAGGGCTGGGGGTTTTCGGTAACGTCTACACCTCAACCTTCACTAAAGAAGAGCTGCTTGTGTGCATGGACCAATCACAGGAGGCGGCCACGCCGCGCGACTACCGGCGCTTCCTGTACCTCAAGGTCAATGGTCACACTGGCTGGGTATCAAAGGTATGGGTGCCCAGCGGCACACAACTGAGAGCACACCCCACTGCAAAGTGTGTCATTACGCTCGACCTCTCCGTTGCCCCAGGAGTGCTCTCCGTTGCCCCAGGAGTGGCACACAGCGACAGCAGCAGTGACGAGGATAGCTAAGGAGACCAAGATGAAAAATCCACGAATCGAAGTGACCAAGGCCGCGCTGCACATCAACATCCAAGTTCGTCACGACGGGGACGAGGCGCTGCAGCGAAAGCAAGAAAGGGCCGTCTGGGCAGAACTCGGCCCAGGCGCTGCACTCGACGGGGGAGTCGACACCATCTACAGGGTCAGCGCCAAGCACTGGGACAACCAGGTGGAGGGCAAGGCTCTGGGACGAGTCATCAATAACCTAGCACAGATGGTGCCCGCGTGAAGAGCGCCACCAAGCAACTCATAGACCTGGTGTGTAAAGCGCCACTCAGTGAGTGGGAGAGGGATGTCAAGTACCGAGTTTCAGGTACAGGGGCGGTGGGTGGGACCATCTTCACATACGACCTACCAGCGAGAGCGGTTGTGGAGCTGGGCTCCAGCTACTTCTCAGTTGGCAAGCGTGTCCTTTGTGTTGGTTGGTGGGACAGTTTCAGACTCGCACGAAAGTACGCCAAGCTGAAGAGGGACTGGCGTGCTGCTCGGAGGGCCGAGGCTGACGCGTGGCTGGCTCAGCTGATGAGGGAGAGGTAAGAAAAACCACCTCACTACTTAGCTGAGGCTAATCTCTCTGTAGGAGGGAGCAAATGAACATTTTCGAAGTAGACAAGCACTTGTTGGAGGTGGCGCCACACGAGCAGGTGCGCGATGCGCTTATCAACTGTATGAAGGGCAACCTTCCATCAGGATACCTGTTTGCACCCGCGGCTGCCCTGTCCATCTCGCTGCGCAGAGTCCTCAAAGAGCTGCCCAACAGGGAAAGTGCCGAGGCGGGGCAGTTTATCCTGAACTTTGCTAAGGCACTAGCCTCGAACTCTCGCAAGGCCGGAGAGGTAATCCACCTGATGAAGCAGCCGGTAATTCAGGCGGTGCCCCGCACAAACCTCGCCACTTCTGCAGCTGCACGTGGGTTTCACATGCTGAGCACATTTGTGCAGGACTCCATTCCACGAATGGATATCGTGGAGATGGTTGTCGTGCTACTCGAAGACGAGGCAGCCATCAATCAAAATCTTGGCGCTATGCGCAGCGAGACCCTCAGCCTGCTACTACGAACTCTCAACGTTTTTCCAAGCGGGGGAGAGATGAGGGATACGGTGCATATGAGCTCGGTGGTGTTTAGCAGCACCGGCTACATGTCTAAATCTTACATGGGCTCCCCTGATGGCGCGGCTAGTGTCACCTTGATGCCCTACCAAGGCCCTAAGCACCGGGAAAGTATCTTGGCCTACGTGCGCCTCGCACCCCGTGTAAAGAAGGTGCGTCACGCAGTTGGTGCGGCACTAGCGAGAAGGTCGAGAGGCCAATGACCGAATTAGTAACAGCTGACCTGCACATCGGTCACAAGCGTCTAGCTGTGGGGATGAGGGGATTCAGCTCCGCGGAAGAGATGGACGACATTCTTGTACGTAACTGGAACGAGAGCGTCAAAGAGGACGACGTCGTATACGTACTCGGCGACCTGACCATGCGAAAGTTCGGGCACGAGCAGGTGCTGAAGCAGCTGAATGGAAGTAAGGTTTTTGTCCGGGGCAACCATGACAAGCACCTCTCAGACGAGAAGTTGCTCAAGTACTTCAGAAAGGTGGACACACAGGATAGCCTGAAGATAGGCACCGACAGGGGTGTTAGGCACATCCGGATGTACCACTACCCCTGCTACACCTGGAATGGCTCCTTCCACGGCTCATGGCTGCTCTGCGGCCATACCCATGGCATGCTTCGTGAAAGCCTGCCTACGGTATGGACAGCAGGACTGATTCTCGACGTGGGGATGGACGTCTGGGGAATGCGCCCCGTGCCCATGGATGAGATAATCCGTGTGATGTTCTGGAAGGAAGACAAGATTGCCAAGTACGGCGGTACCCAGTTCGGTGACTACAAGCGCATCGGGTGGCCAAGTGGGCCGCTGGAGGAAGCCCGCGCGTGGAGCAGTGGGGATAGAGTACTGGAATAGATGAGAAAAAGTACGTGGTTACTGCGTTCTTGCGCTGCTACCTAGCACGAAGAGCCTCGCGTAAACGTCCGAGCCTAGCTCTTGCAAAATCCTGCCCGCAAAGAGTAGGAGTTTTGCTATGTGACGCTTGGTGGTGCGCCCAAGCCATCACCGCGAGGCAAGAACACAGTGCCTTCCAGAGGGCCCGACAGGGGCTAGAGAGTGTCTGGGATATGACCCCCAGCATGCCTCGCGCCTGGCGAGAAGTCGGGGACGGGATGAAGAGGTGAGGGTTACTTATCTAGTCCAAGGTATGTAACCTCGGGTAGCATCCCAGCGGTGTAGTTCAACGGTTAGAACAACAAGTGCGGCTACTGACGTGGAGCGATACCTCTCGGTAGCTAGGGAGATGCAGGTTCGAATCCTGCCACCGCAAAAGCTAAATATACGGAGGAGTGGCCGAGCGGTTTAAGGCGGCGGTCTTGAAAACCGTTGTGGGGCAACTCACCGGGGGTTCGAATCCCTCCTCCTCCGTTTGTAAAAACCGCTCGAGTTTTGTCTACATACCCAAAGATACTTTGACGGGAGCGTTGTCCCTGCATTAACGCACCGCCTGGAGAGGTGGCCGAGTGGCTGAAGGCGCACGCCTGGAACGCGTGTGGGGGTAACACCCTCGTGGGTTCGAATCCCACCCTCTCCGTCTTCCATAAAGGAGATAACATGGACTTGAGCAAGCTGCTGACGAAAAGCGTGGAGGTTCCGGCAGGCACCCCCGACCTGGAGGGCCGCCGTAAGTACTCTACCCTTCCAATTCCGCCGGGCTCCATCACTCATAAGCGGTCAACCTGGTGTAATTTGGAGCCTGGGTGGGCCCCCGTGACTTCGGTAATAGTCGCCGGCAAGGAAGAACTCTTACTGCTGTCCTCCACATTTTCATGCACGGGATACCTACGGGACTCCCTCGGCTCATTGTTCTCGAGCTGCGAGGATGCTCCTGGGGCCCTCAAGCCAAACTGGGCTGCCATTAGAAAAGAAGACTTCGGTGGTGTGGGTAATGGCTCGGTCCCAAAGGTTACGATACCACGAGACGGTAAGACCTACATCTTCCTAGAGGTAAGCCTCGAGCGCGCGACCCATGAGTGGGCTAAGAAGAGGAAAGAACTTCTGCACGAGAGGGTTTTTCCGGCTATCGATTCTGCGATGGAGTCGGTGCGAATCGCCGAGGCGCTCTTCGGAGTAAAGAAATCCGCAGTGCTGCACAACATCGTTTTCACGGGCCAGGGAGCACTCCGGCTCAGCGAGGTCACCCCAGAAGCAGAGAGCGGGAGCCTAGGGCTGCTGCTCGAGGCGAGTCCCATCTGGCTGCGCGCTCCTGTGTTTCACGCTTTCCTCACCTCTTCCTTCCGTGCCGGGTACATGTACCGCATCGTCACCAGGAACCCAGGCCCTATAAAGCAGGGGAATACCAGGACCGAAGTGGCAAAGAACCTAGTGGCCTTCGCCAAGGAGAACCCAAAGTACTGCGACGCAGACCTGATGTTCCTGCTGAAGCAGCACGCACAGGAGTACTTACTAAAGCTATCCGAAATCACGAAGACGAAGAAAAGGCTAGCACATTGGACAGCAAAGCTGCCTGAGAGTTCTCTCGGCGCTGTTGGCTTACAGCATGGTGGAGGGCCAGACTATATCTACAGCCGCTTCTGCTCGCGTTGGAGCGGCATGAACGAGGCGAGCAGGCGTCTGGCCGAAGGGGCCATGAATTTTATCCAACCAAAAGAAGGCTAGGAGTTAGCAATGCCAACCACCGCCGCTAAGGACGCACACAAACAGAAGTGTTGCTGCTGTGAGGAGGCATGTGGCTACTACCTGCGGACTCTGCACGATTACATCGGTGGTGGAACGCACTACTGGGTGTTGTCATGCGACTGGTGCAGCGCCCTCTACACCTACGACAATCACGCCAGCAAGCTACAGCAGGTTCCTCGAGAACTCGAGCAGGTGCTGCTGAACTCGGAAGTACCGGACAAGGGCGTACCATGAGAGATAAGGCATCATTAGCCTGCACCCCGAATGAGGAGCTGACAGATGCTTCTCATTTCTTTTTCTTCCGGGATAAAAAAGGCCGCATGGAGGCTGCAGTAGAAGCCTTTCTAGCGGAGGGGGATATTTGGGTAGCCGACATGGTTTTCGTCGGAGTGCACAGGCACAAGCTGGTCCCAGAAAGTATGGAGTGGCGGGACCTCAAGCTACCGAAAGACCCTCCCAGCTGGGCCCTGCGACTCGCTGTCGAAGAAGAGGTCAAACGGGTACGTCGAAGCATTCGACGTCACCAGCTAAAAAGAAAACACCTCGGACGCCTGGTCCAAAAGGCGTCCGCCTAGGCACTCGTTAAGTCAGCCAGCCTGTCGGAAGTGGGCGTGCCCTCGGCCCGCGTTTCTATAACGCCGTCGTGGAACCCATGAAGCCGAGTCTTGAGGTTCGATTCCTCCACAAAACTTCCCGACGAGTGCCATGTGCACAGGTAGGGGACCCAGGGCTGCAATGCCCTGGCAGGCGCTATTCGGGGGCGAATAGCTCAGCGGAATGAGCAGTCGGCTTACACCCGACCGGTCGCAGGTTCGAACCCTGCTTCGCCCATTTTTTAGAGGGGGGGGCAACTCTCCCCGCTGCTGGTATAGCTCAGTTGGCAGAGCATCTGTCTTGTAAACAGAAGGCCGTTGGTTCGAATCCGACTACCAGCTTTTGCAATGGATACTGATATGAAAGAAGCTTGCTTCGACAAGAAAAACAAGGAGCGGGAGGAATAAAGCTTCTTCAATCGTTTCGGCGGGGTGCCCTAGGTGGGAGTCGTTTGGGCCAGGTGATGTTTATCTGATTCCCCCACCCACACTTCCCGGCACCTAAAAAGAGGGGAAACCAAGTGCCCGGTCAAGAACAAACCTCAGGTTGTCAGAAGGAGAAGCAATGACGCTCGAAGACGCGCTTGATGGGCTGCTGTCCGTGCTATTCATTTTGGTGGTGATTGGCTTTGCAACGTTCATCAGCCTCTACATCAGCCTCTACATCAACCCCCAAACCGAGAAGCGAAAGAAGGAACAACAGCTTCGTAGGCACAGCCGAAAGAGGATTGGTGATGGACGTAGAAAAGTTCGAAACGTGGGTCGAAAGGGTGCGCGTTTTCGCATCGGCAAGGGGATGGAATGACCGAATCATCACGAACGTGATGGCCGCGTTCATTCACGAGGTGGCGCCTACTGCCTTCTTAAAGTGGATTAGTCACCCAGCCATAGCCGACATGCCGATAGACGAGCACGGCAACTTCCAGCCGCCGGCAGAAGAGGAGGACGAAGATGAGTGATTGGCGCACGGCTACGCAGGCGGTGGGGCCGTGGGACTCTACTCGCCGGTACTCCAAGAAGATTGGCCGCCACACCATGCTGCTGCGAAAAGATGGAAACCAGGTGTGGCGTTTGAGAATGCTTGGCTGCTTCGGCCCACTGATAAATTTTCCTGAGCCTGCAGGGGGAGAGAAAGCCATCTTGGCGGCGGCGGATGCCTGCCTTGAACAGCTTGTCTTGGGTGTAGTACATTCCTACGAGCGGTCACTCACTGAGCTGCGCGAGGTGCTCGGGCAGGTGCGGGTCGAGAAAGATGAGGACGAATGACCCCGATGGAACTGGCACTCGAGAACATCAAAGATGTCAACGGAGTGCTTGTGGACGGAATGTGGGAGGTGCCCGTAAGTCTGGACCTGTCCGGCCTAGGCCTGACCAAGCTGCCCCCTCTGAGGAAAGTGGGGGGAGGCTTCTACTGCTACAGCAACCACTTGACGTCCCTGGATGGAGCGCCCCGGAAGGTAGGAGGCAGCTTCTACTGCAGCAACAACCACTTGACGTCCCTGGAGGGAGCGCCTCAGAAGGTCGGTGGCCTCTTCTACTGCAGCTACAACCAGCTGACATCTCTGAAGGGAGCGCCTCGGGAGGTAGGGCGAGACTTCTACTGCAACAGCAATCAGCTGACATCTCTGAAGGGAGCGCCTCGGGAGGTTGTGGGGAACTTCGACTGCTACAGCAACAGGCTGACGTCCCTGGAGGGAGCGCCAGAGAAGGTAAATGGCGCCTTCTACGGCGGCCGTAACCTGCTTACGTCCCTGGAGGGAGCGCCCCGGGAGGTAGGGCGAGGCTTCTACTGCAGCTACAACCAGCTACCTTCGGGTGAGACCTACCAGAAATGGCTTGCTCGCCGCGCTGCGCCCAAAACAGCCACGGTAAGGAATGCGTCCGCCCAGGGCAACTTTCCTAGCCAAGACGCGTTCATAGCTCAGGTGGCAGCCGCTAAAGACAAAAATGAGTGGACTTCTGCCGAGCTCAGTCTGGCCCTTGCGTCCTTCGTTTATACCAACGACCTCGGAGGGAGGCTGTTGAAGTTTCTTCTTGCCTACACCGCTGAAAAAGACGAGGATGAGTAGGGTAATATAGGAGGACATCATGGACCCAGATGAAGAAATCGCAGCTCTGAAAGCGGCCTTGGCCCAATACGCTAGGTGGGGCAAAAATGTGATGAAGGGGATGTCGCTCCTTGCTCCCCAGTCTCTCATCGTAGCACACCTGGAGTCTGATGAGGCTGAGCTGCACAACTTAGCTGCAGCTCTGTGTGCGGTAGGCTAGAGGGAGAGACTCAGTGAAAAAGATTACATGCTCAAAATACAACGGTCCCCGAGTGAGCTCCAATGGAACTACGTTCCCAGGCCACTGCTACGCCTGGATGACCGGGGTGTGCGTTGAGGGAACAACGCCGGGCTTGATGCTCGGGAATGACCCCACCGAAGAGGCACTTGCGGCAAGCGCGGGTGCTATGCTTCTCCTATCGGGAAGGCCCAACGCAGAGGTTTGGATGGAAGACCGCAACTCATGCCGCGAGGTAATCGCTTCCCACTACTTGTGGCATGAACGTAGGAAACCGCCCCACCACAATCTGTACATTGGGTATGCTCGAGCACACGGATTCGAGCGGCCCTCGCTGTTCAGGGCGCTTTTCCTGTCTCGAGCACTGAAGGCTCTGGTGCCTGAGACCGTCGGCCTGACAGTAGAGTGGCTCAGATACGACATCGGAGACGTTGCTCCGCCGCGGTACGCCCTCTCGGTAAGGGTTCCACACAGTAAGCTGCTCGGGGGCTACCACACGTACTCGGCAAGTGCGCAGCCATTCAGACACGCTCTTTCAACAGCCGTGCGCCTAGCGGCACTCCTTCCACTCGAGGAACTGTACTGCAGAGACGTGAGAGACGTTATCTCTAGGATACTGTCTACGTCACCTGTCGGTATTACTCCTCCTGCCAGTAGGTATGCTGACCCCGTGCAGGGGTGGAAGTGGATTTTTGACGCCGGCCAAAAAACCAGGGTTGAAGCATTCCGAAAGCTGTTTGGAGGTGCCGTCGCGCTGCGGCCACAGGAGGGGTGGCTGTACAGGCATGGCTCTAGGTGGTACCTAGAGCAGCTGCAGCGAACCGGAAACATTTAAAAGCGCAGTGGGGAAGGGAGAAGCGGGATGGCAAGAGTAAGAGAGCTGAACGAGGCCCTTGTTGGAGCTAAGCACTCCTCCGATGGGGCACTCGAAGCGTACGTCATACGATTGAAAGAAGAGTGCCTGCGTGCTGCACTAGACGCTGGCCACTCACCCTGTGCCATGCCAGATGCGCTTGTAGAGACCATAGTCCGGGCGAGCGAGCCGGGCCTGTCCGAGTCAAGTAGGGCGTTGAAGAACGGGCTGCTGGCCTCCTCCTTGCTGTAGATGGTCTTGTCTGCCAAAGTCATCACCGCCTTGGTAGCTCTGCTAGTAGCAGGCCAAGGTAGAGACTATCCTCGAGTTGGTAAAAGAACTGCTCGAAAGATAGTCACAGCAGTGATGAGGTACTACAAAGAAAACCCAGTACTGTTGCTGAGCGTGTTTGCTAAAGAGTCAGGCTTTCGTACGACAGCCTGTTATAGAGGAGCGCACGGTCTGGGACAAGTCCAGTTGGGGGATAAGAGCTGCACACCAGAAGCCAGGCTCAGGGCCCGTCGTTTGGGTCTGTATAATGTCTGGTGGGCGGTTAGGTCTGCTAGCAGACTGGCCAAGCAGTGGAAGAGATTTTGTTTGGCAGCGCACGGTGGAAAACACGACTGGTTGCTTCACTACAACCAGGGGTTCGGTTTTTGCCGAAAGAGGCGCTGCCGCAGAAAAGACTACAGGCCCATAACTAGGGGCCACATCGGGGGCTACGGTAAAAGAGTGCGGCGCATCTGTCAGAAGATGCTAAGTCGCTTGCCGAAAAACCTTCGAGGAGAGGTAGGAACATGCAAGAATTCAGCACAAAGACAGGAGTGACAGCCGCAGGCCCCTATGAGATTAAGCCAGGCGGCATCTACAAGATGTACCCCGAGGGGCTGGTGTTGATTCACCATTTCACGGCGGAAGAACAGAGTATGTACTCCAAATCCACAACCATCTCGCTCGCATCGGATGGGACCCTCACATTCAGGATGGAGAGCCAATAAATGTCGCCAACCCTGGAAGCGTCGCTGGTGATGACAGATTCCGGCAATCTGAAGGAAGGGGCTTCTCCCTTCATGGTGTTGTTCAACCATGGGGTCTCGTACCTGGTATCCGGGCATATGTCGCGGAACGTGGTATCGTCAATGGTAGAGCAGCTGCTCAAAAAGCGAGCAACACCGTCTTCGGCTACTATCTACAGGATGGAAAGAACCCTCAGCTATCTGCGAGCCGGTGTGCCTGCCGTCCGGGTCCCAACTCTGTTGGATTTACCATGCGGCCATCCAGTGACCTTAGTGAAGGGAATGAACCACTCCGAGGACGTGCATGTTTCGCGGCCGTTCATCATTCAAGCCGGCAAGCCTTATGGCACGCTCATCGTTAGGAAGAAGGACTCCTCCACGCTAACGCTGTTCGTGAGCCCAGATGGCACAATCAGCCCCGCGATGGAACAGGACGGAACTCGAGTGGCTTGGAAGGAGTAGTCATGAGAAATTTTCGGAGGCTTCTTCAGGCCTGCTCGAGGGTAGTAAAGCTAGCAGTCCCAGCCGGGAGCCCGCCACGCTGGGTAATGTCTGTCGCCAACAAAAAAGGCGACCCAGTTCTGAAAACGCACTACGGGTGGAACGCTACGCCGCGGCTTGACGACGGTGTTCTCTACGGAGGTATGGTCGCCATTCCGCTGGTGCATAGCGGAGACGCGATGGTATCCGTAGACAACGCTAATAACCTCGACGCGCAGATGGCTGGCCTGTTCTCGACGGCGTGGGAAGTAACTGGTGAGGAAGAGGCGGAGACCTATGGGAAGCTGCAAAAGACCCCGTGCTTTGCTGGGTTCGTCTCGCTCATCAAATCTCTCCAGAGCGCTGGCAAAAAGACGCCGCGGTTTGTTTACGTCCCGTGGCTACCAAACAGCGGGTGGTCCAGTGTGGCGAAGGAGTACCTGTACCTGCTGGCTGAGAACGGCCTAATAACACAGGAGATGCTTGAGTGTGCCGTCACTCCGATGCGGTCCAAGAGGCGCTCGGCAGCACTGATGGGAAATCCGCGTCGACTCTACCAGGCGCTAGTTCTCATGCGCTGCGTCCAAGAGTATAGGCCCGTGGTAATGATGTCGGTGGTCCTGCACGCCTCTGGGGTGCCTTTCGACATCGCTCTGGCCTATGCACTACTGTCCATCACGCAGCCGTCTGGGCACATCCACTTCTCACGAAGCTATAGGGGGCGACTCGTGCCACAGCACCTAGAGACCCTGTGCCACAGAGACGTCCAGATGGGGGTGCGTATGCACGAGCTCCCGCACCTCCTAGTGACCGACGCAGTGTTCAAAAAGCCCGAGCTGTTTCACCATCTCAGCGAACTACGGCACATCCGGGAGGCTCTAACAAGACCTTTCGTGCTGGAGAACGACGGCTTGCTTGTCTCCTACCGGCAACCTGCGTACGGCCCAGATGGTTGGGATAAGATAGCGCCACTAGTAGCGCAGAAGGCTCTCGGTAACCTTTCGCTGGCTGAAGCTACAGCCCCGGATTTCGTGAAGGAGCTAGAGTCTGCCAGACAAGAGGATGGTGGCCACTGCGTTGATGAGGCTAGTATCATGCGCATGTATCAAGCCCTGGAGGACAACCGGACAACTGCGGCGGCCCTCGCGAAAGACTCCATCGGCCAGCTGCAGACGGTGTTTGCCGAACACATCGAAGACCTGATGAACGGCGCTGTCTTCGACGAGTTCGAGCACAGCCTACCACCGAAGGAGGAGGAGGTCTAGATGGCCCTCATGTTTCTCTGTAAAGAGTGCTTATCTAAGAGCAAGCTAGCAGCACCAACCGACCCACGAACAAAAAATACCAGGTGCACCATTTGCCACGAAAACGCGGACTGTTCCAGGCTGGACAGCGCCGCGCAGAGGATACAAGCACCAAGGCCGCCTGGTCCAGAGGTACCACGAGAAAACCACGATGAGCTTTTGGAATTCCCGAAGGAAAAGGAGTCCAAGCTTGTGGATAGGCCGCTGCGCGAACGCCCACCAGAGAAACCGAAGAAGGTAGAGAAGACCATCGGGCCTGCTTTGCTGACGGCAGCGCACTTTGCTGCCAAAGCGAGGGATGCTCAGAAGGCTAGTTTCTCAAGTATCACAGATGAAATCCTCAAAAGCGCACTCGAAGTAGCATCCCGAGGGGCTTGTTCGTACGTCCTTAGCGGAGATGAATTTGCGGTGTGTAGCGATGAGGTGAAGGACGAGCTCTTGAGAAGGAAGTTCAGCTTCACAGAGGCTTCTCAGGCCGGTCAAACAACAATCACTATCATGTGGTGAGGAGGAGCGGATAGATGCGTAACTTAAGGATACAACGAGACACCAGAAAAATCTACATCGCCGATGGTAGCAGGTACGACCTGCCCTTCGGCATCATGGGGCAGCTCGAGTTCAAATTGGGAGAGTTCCTCCAGAATCCCCGCAGCTTCAAGGCAGTTGTGCTGACGGGAGGAGCAGACTTGTACCCCGGCCTGTATGGCCACCACATGCACAAAGACTGTGGTATGCCGGACATTCCGCGTGACCAGCGCGATTTGTTCGTGGCTCGTACCGCACTGGCGTGGCGTATCCCAATCGTCGGAATTTGCCGTGGCGCGCAGCTCCTCAACGTACTCGCTGGTGGCTGGCTGGTGCAGGACTGCGACAACCATTGTAAGTGGCACGAGGTGCGCACGTCAGATGGCAGGCTCATCGAGGTCAGCTCGACACACCACCAGATGATGGTACCGCCCCGTGGCGGCAACTTCGAGCTTCTCGCTTGGGCCGAGCCGCGTTTGAGCACTTACTACAAGGGGGGCAAGCGCACGGGCCTTATCAAGCACACGCTCGTTCCGCAAGAAACGGACTGCATCTACTTCCCGCGGATGAACGCGCTGGCGATGCAGTATCACCCGGAGTACATGCCAGAAAGCTCTGCCGCCTTCGACTACGCGATGCAGCTCATGCACGACAAGCTTGGCTTGAAGGTCGCCCGCTCGCGAGAGCAGGACCCCTTCGTCAGCCTTCCCAAGAACGACCCGGGCAGCGAGGAGCCTCTGGACCCCAAGGACAAAGTGGCCAACGATGCCAGGTGGAAAGAAGACTACCTGAAGAACCGCACGCGCGCCTACAGAGCTAGCCTTTGGAAAGAGGAGGATGCCATCGAAGCGGCGAAAAAAGACCTCAATGACATCCTCAAGGAGCTTGCGGAGAAGAAAAAGTCCACGGCAGAAGTCAGCGCCGTGAGAGCAGCGAAAGTGAGTGAGTAGCCATGGCGGTAAAGGTACTCCCGTTCCCGAATAAAAAACAGAGCCTCTGCGAGAACTACTCAAGCGGGCTGCAGCTGGCCCTCTGCCGTCGAGTCGGGGCAGGGGAGGTTCAGCTGTGCACGGAGTTATTCTATTGCAAGGACTACCTCCAGGACGGCATTTGGGCCCAACTCAACAACAAAAAGGTCTCAATCTACGGGATGTCGTACACTCCGGGGGTAGACCCGGCGATACCCACCGACACACTCATCCTGGCGCTCAAAGCTGGCGCCGGGATGCCCAAAGCCACGTTTCTCTCAGCTGCCCGCACTGGTGCCACCTTCCTTCGACAGCTGGAGGAAGTCACAGGCTTCAACAAAACCAGGTTTCGGTCGGGCAAGCTGGGTGATGACGACGTGGCAATCTTTGAGGCGGATATCCGCTGGGCGCACCACCCGGCCCTGCTCTCGCTCTACTCCCTTTGCGTACGTATGACAACGGCGTTTGCAGGGGGCCAGACACTCCAGAAGTTCCTCGCGGCCCTCCAGGAGGGTACGATTGCACTTTCTGGGCAGCAAACCATAGATGCGAGCAGGCTGACCCTACTGAATAAGTCGGGCCACCTCATGCTGCTTCTCGAGAAAAATGTAGGCCTGTTCGATGCTGAGATGAGTAAAAACTATCCACCGAATAGCCGTGTAGACTCGCTACACAATAGCGGCGTGATTTCGTGGAAAAATAAGTACAAGATGGAGCAGGAGGAAACAAAATGACACCCAGTGATTTCACCATCGGAGCCGACCCGGAGTTTTTTCTGGAGACAAGTGAAGGCGAGCTGCGCTCAGCCATCGGCGTTCTGGAGGGTACGAAGTACAACCAGCAGTACGTCGACGGAGGCGGCCTACAGCGCGATAACGTGGCGGCCGAGTTTTCGTGCGACCCCTCCAACAATGAGGAGGAGTTCGTCGCAGTCCTTGGTAAGGTGTTGGAGTCGCTGAAGAAAGCCGTCGCGCCACTGCACCTATCTGGGCGCTCGAGCGCGGACTTCCCCGTCGAGCAGCTTGACAACGAGGAGGCGCGGCTCTTCGGCTGCGACCCGGACTACAACTGCTGGCTCGTAGAACGGAATTACATCCCCGATGAGGCAGCCACGCTGCCATTCAGGTCCTGCGGCGGGCACATCCATGTCGGTATGAAGGAAAAGCTTCCAAAGGTGCTGCATGAGGGGGACACCTTCATGGGCCGCCTGGAAATCGTCCGAGCGATGGACGTGTATGTGGGAGTCACCTCGATTCTGCTCGACCACAGCCCCGAGTCGAAGAAGCGCCGCACGCTTTACGGCAAAGCCGGTGCGCACCGCCCGAAGGGGTACGGCGTCGAGTACCGAGCCTTGGGCAACTTCTGGATGATGTCTCCGAAGCTGGCACGTCTCATCTACCGCTTGACGGCTTTGGCTGTCTCCGCGGCTGACAGTGGGCTTGCCGCTCAGGTGCACAAGGAGCTTGGCTCCGAAGAAATCCAGCGCGTCATCAACGAGTGCGATGTTAAGGCGGCACAGGCCATCTTTGACGCACACGTGCGCCCACACCTCAAGGCGGAGACGCTCGGGCTCCTCGAGGGGGCCGTCGGAAAGGTGTATGATGTCTACGAGGAGTGGAAGTAGTCGACCGTTCGTACTCATAAGGGGCGAGCGGCACGACATCACACACAAGAACTTCATCATCGAGGGGCCCCCCTCGGTGATGAAGGACCGCGTCGTTGCTCTAGTAGCTAGAAAGCTTTGTGCTGAAGAGGCTGGGTTCTCTTACGTGAACCTCTTTGGCGGGATGCAGACCATATGGTCTTTAGTAGACCACGCCAAGACGGTAGAGGAGGGGGTTAAGAGAATACGGGCTATAAAGGGACCTGGCTGGGTGGTGCAAGACCACTTATTGTTCCTACTAGCTCGCGCGTTTAGTGCCATCGCGAAAATACCGCAGCTAACGGAAGAGGCCATCGCGGCAGCAAGTGAGATGAGAGACAGCTGTAGATGGGTAGTAGTGTCAGAACACGCTAGCGTCAACAAAAAGCCTTTATGGCAAGATGCATCACGTGTAGCGTACGGCACAGAGTCGCTCAGGTACGGAGATATCTCCAAGCTAACAAGCTACTACAGCAGGGCTGTTGCCGAGGCTAGGCGGGCGGGCTTTCACATCGACGTACTGCCTCCCTGCACCATCGCTGGGGGTGTCACCTCAAGCTTGGTGCAGACAACATATAGCATTCTCTCAGGGGAAAAATAGACAGGAGCGAGCATGGCATCGGAAAACAAGGCAGGGTACGTCAGCTGCCCATACTGCCTGCAGATGGCAGAGAACCTGCAGAATCTCTGCCCGGCGTGCATGGGCTCTAAAATCGTAGCCAAAAACGAGTCGTTGACAGACGAAGTCGGGTGTACGCTGCGCCCACACTGGCTCCCGCCGGCCGTAGGCACCCCGCGACTAGTGTATATAGGGTCCGCAGACCCCGCTGTCGCCCACCCGCTATGGTACGAAGCGTTGAAAGACTCCCCAAGCAAGAACGAGCTGTTCAAGACGTTCGAGCTGAGCTATGCTCTAACAATGTACACCAGAGCCACCGGCTTACCGGTGGCATTGGTGGGGCAAGCTCCGGGGCCGCTTCGGTTCCCGTTAATAGGCTTGCCGGCCAAGAAGCTGTGGCAAGACGGCATCAGGCCGGCCGCCGCGAGCACCAAGTTTTGGGTAACCGTGGGCGTCTGCAAGAAGACGTTGGGCCTCATGAAGCAAAACGCAGTTCCACCATACAAAGACGAGTTGGTAAGGTGGTCAACGTGGTGGCCGAAGATGCCGTTGGTAGGGGTATATCGTAAAAACGGGGATAAACACGAGAGGGCGGTAGCTCTCGCTCGAGCGTCGCACCCGTTTGTGCTGTCCTTCGACTGCTGGCGAAGTAACAACGCACAGTTAAAACAGCACACAAGTATTCGGACGTACAAGGTCCACTTCGCCGGGGAGAGCTCTAGCTACACCGTAAGGCCTGTGACCAGCTGCCCCATCGAAAGTATCGACGAGGAGCTACTACAGGCGCTTGGTATCCCGGATAGCCATGGGGAGTTTACCCTAGTGTTCTCTGTGGTTTCATGGGCAGACCAAGTCAAGAGCTGTATGCTGGACGATGCCATCGTGCCAGGCTCGCACATACAGAATCCACTATTAGCTAGCAGACTGCACTGGGCACTTACTCCATCCACGAAAACAAGTACGCTTTCGCAGATTGTCATCCCGAATGAGACGGTAGACGGGGTGTTCATCCTTGGCCGGACCTACACAGACGAGGAGAATACTGGGAGGCAGCTAGTAACCAGCCTCTTACAGAAGCCGCGTACGAGCCCTGCATATGTCGGCGCTTCTCACGGTGCTGGGGACAGCGTTAGGAGTGGCTTCATCCGCAGCAGCATAAAGCGCTCAGGGGGGTACGCTAGAGATGACGATGAGTGCTACGCCTGGGCGTTTGGTAGTGGTGGCCACTACGAGAGCAAAGCGTCGAGTTCGGTCAAGGGCAAGAAGGCTGTTCTGCAGGGCACGCTTGACGTGAGTGCCCGCTCGAAGGCAGAGCTTCCCTGGGAGGAATAATGGGTCTAGAACTACTTCGGGCACGGCCCGAAGAAGCTGACCTAGTACTAGAGCTTGTTAACAAGCACCTAGGAATGCTGGGGTACAAAGACAGAGAGTACCTGGGAGGCAAAACTTACTACTTCGCCATGGCAGGCGACCTAGTAGTTGGCTTGTCAGGACTTAGGAGAGTCAACGGGTGGTTGGCTGAACAGGTCAACACCCTAGTACTACCTGAGTACAGGGGGAGGGGATTCGGTAACCAAATCTCTAAGGACGTCACAGAGATGGCTTGGAGAGCCGGGTACTCAAAAGTCTACTGTACCGTAAACATCCTCAACACGCGGATGACCTCCATTAAGCAGCAGCAGGGCTGGGCGCAGGAGGGCTTATTGCGTAACCATTTTGGGGCAGGGCGGTCACTCTACATTTTTTCAACAATGCTTGGGTAAGCGAAACGCAACCCCGGCCTAGATTAAGGAGTAGTCAATATGCCCAGGTCACGTTACGTGGTAGTGGCTATGGTGGAAGTAGATGCCGATGGAGCACTGCAGGTTCCACTAGAAGAGGTAGTAGACGTAGACGGTACAACCGACTTCGCTGTGCCTCCAACACGGGACATCTCAAAACTGAACGGCCGCGTCCCTTTCCTCAGGTTTGGCCTGGTGGATAGGGACCGAAGGAACCAAGTTGTTTTCTCAAACTACGACCTGGACGTGGTGCTAGAGAAGATGAAGCAATTTGGTGGGGCCCGAAAGAACATTCGCGAGCAGGCAGCCGTCGTCGCGGCCATGCTTGCTGGTCAGTAGTGCCTACACCTACCTGAATTTGTCCTATACCTAGAATATGGCACATCAAACGGCTGGGTGTGCCATATTCACGTCTAGGCATTCACAGGAAGGTGTTATGAAGTCCAAACAACAGAAAACGTTTACATTTGTGGGAACTACGCCCAACGTAACTCTTAAAGAAGAGGACGAAAAGTGGGTAAAGTTCACAATCAAAGCTCTTCTCTCCCACTTCGGTAGGGATACAGAGAAGAGTGTGGCTGTTCTCAGTGACGGGGCCGATAGTGTGGGCCTCATGGCTAAATACGAGGCTAAACACCTGGAGGCGCACCAAGGCAACATTCATGCTGACTCAATCATTCCCTGGAATCTTGAGGCGGCGTTGCTAGTGTCAGATGGTGTGGTTGTCGTGCTAGACCCAGAGATTGATGTAGATGAAGAAGCTTTACAGAAAGCATACGTTGGCAAACAGGTTCTAGTAATCTCTCCCGCCGACGAAAAACTCTTTACTCTGTAAGAGGGGACATGGAAGACAAAAAACAGCCGGAACTCTTTGACCTACTAGAGGCTACAGTGCTGGACAAGCACCATCTTAGGCAGTTGGCCGAAAGAGGGATGCCCTTGTTCCTGCGTCCTGGAACTGCACCAAGCCTACTGGGTGTCGATGTCATGACAGATGAGAGTTTCAGGCAGACACTTCCTAACCACTGCAGTGTAGACCATATCCCAATGGTAGCTGCGGTAAATATGACACGCCTCTACGTGATGGCTGGAATGGAGCCCATCCACGCCAACGGGTGGGTTCTGTTTTTTAGAGGCGGGCTGGAGGGCTTCTTAGCATTAGGGGTCCTAGCGTTGGAAACGTATAGGCTGCGGTATGCAAACCCAGCTGAGGAGTTCCTCGTATTGACAGACGAACAGGAAAGGGACGCCCTAGCGGGAGCGGCATCTACCCTAAGGAACTATCTGCCCCTGTACTATATCAGAATCTTAAGGTCACTCTGGAAAAGCGGAGTTAAAGTATGAGTGGTAAGGACAGAGAGGACAAAGACCGGCAGCGAGCGTCAGCTCCCACAAGGGACCGCATGAAGAGGCAGCGCCGCAGGCAGGTAAACACGACGCTTAGCAGAATCCGGTCGTCGAGGGATGTAGACTTCGACAGTGATGACGGGGAATTCGACGACCTCGAAGACCTCATCGACCTAGAGGATGACTAGGCTTAGAAAGGAACAGCATTGCCCAACATCGCTATCATCTACTGTGGCAGCCAACTGCTGAAGCCGCTGGTAGATTCGTGCATCTCCGCAAAAGTCTCCCCCTTCGTGCTCCCTAACGACACTCCCCTAGAGACGCTGCAGCTCCTCAACATCGCAGGTGTGATAATCACCGGAGGCTCTACCTCCGTCCGCAGCCTAGCGGCCCCTAAGGTAGATACACGAGTCTACGAAGCGGGCCTGCCAGTTCTTGGTATCTGCTACGGCATGCAGAGGATGGCGCACGACTTAGGCGGCACTGTTCTCCGCGCCCCCCAAAAATTGGAAGGGGAGGAGCAGCTCCAGCCGGAAGCGGGTGACGTGCTCACAGAGGGCCTCACTTTACTTGGCACGCCTGTATGGATGTCGCACAGCTACTTCGTCTCCGAAGTCCCAGACGGCTTCGGCGTGGTAGCCAGCACTGACACCTGCGCTATTGCGGCCATGCACCGTGGCCAGCTATTCGGAGTCCAGTTTCACCCAGAGAAGCCTAAGTCTGGGGGAGGTAGGCACATCCTGCACAACTTCCTCAGGCTTTGTCTCTAGGAGGACGTTATGTCAAAAACACACCTCTTCGGCATCGATAGGTCCAGTAGGCAGCTGGAGATATTCAACTCCACCCTTCCGAGGGGCGTAGTTTTCACCCTGCCAAACTCGCAGACTGTGGGGGTTCTATTAGACGAGCAGGGTAGCCGCAAGGGGGAGGTGCCAACCATCAAGTATCGTAGCTTCGTTGATGGTACCTGGCTGCTAAATACAGCCCCTATGAACATCATTAAGTTCATAAGCAGCCAAAGCCTGATTAGTAGCAAACTCGTTGCCTTCAGGGAGACAGCTACTCTAGCGCGCCTGGCTCTGGGGGACAAGACCTCCGAGCTCTTCAAGTGTACGCTGGGGCGCGGCATGATACTAGACAGGGAGTGTACGGCGGTAAGCCGGGCACCCAATCCGGAGATGCACCTCCTATCCAGCGCTATGAACCATGAGCGCGAGGAGCTCGTGGTTCAGTCCATAGTGGAAATTAGGGACCAGCTTACCATAGCTCAGATAGCAGCCCGTAACAGGGCGGTGGAGGATAGCCTGCGGTGCTTCGCGGCCGACGAGGTAGAGCAGGAGTTCAGGCTGGTAATAGACCTATGCAGGGCTGGCGACGTCCTACTTACCCCTTTACCTGACTGGCCACGTGGTGTCGTGCCGGGTGATAGGTGCCTTGTCGGCACCTCCAGCGGGCCGCAGCCAGCTACCCTGCTAACTGTCGACCAAGAAGGGTACGTAGTAGAGTACGAGAGCCCTGTAGGTGAGCACAGCTATGATGGAATGGGCCGTCGCCGGCACTGTGCAATCGTGCCTGCCGAGGCAATCCTAGAAAGGGCTTGACGTGACACTAGAGTACAAAGGCCACAAACTCGATGTAAGCTCTGAGATACGCGCGGTTATTTCGGCGCTAATACTCAAACGAAACACGCGGCGCGTGTGCGATTGGCCTCGGGGCGAGTTGCGCACAGCGCTTGGGTTCTCTGTTGGAGTGTCGTCGGCCACGCGTAGCTGCGCCGTCATCGAAATGGGCGGGCTCAGGATTAGGGTGCTAGACTCGGTACAGGACCAGTTCTACATAGACACCAAGGGGGGTGAGTTTTTGTGCCTCTTGCGAGCAGACCCTATAACAGGTGAGGTGAATGAGGTAGGCTTCGCAACCGATGAGTTTCTCAAAGACCTGACTGCTTAGGAGAGTTCATGGCCAAGCTAGCACCAGGGGACGTACTGTTTCCGAACGCCGATGGCGCCACATATGTCCCGGACTACGTAAACGCGCCTGTCCCATCTACCAACACAGTCTTTCTGGTGTTAGGTGGCACCGCTGACAGCGTGCTGCTGGCAAGTGGAACGAGGAAGAGTACCCACCCGTCTTTCGGCAGCGGCCCGGATGTCAATCTTCCAAGATGCGCCCTGACGGGCCACCTCCGCTTTCCGCTGGGCCCAAATGTATCCACTTGGCCGGAGGCCTTAGTGCGTCAGAGGGCCACCAGGGCGAAGCTGGCCCCCGGCAAGGCCTGTTCGTACAGCTCGGCGCAGATGAAGACCAAAATCGAAAATAAAGAGGCCGGGCTCGGACGCCGGATTGAGCCCCCCAGCGCTCACTCGCTATCAAGCCGAAACGTGAGGCGCATTAAGTCCAAAGTTTGGCGCACCCTTCGTGGGAAGATAGTCCCCGCACTCGGTGGTGTGGTGCTAAGCCCGTCAGTGCTCTGCTCCATGCACGCCAACTCATCGGTGCCCTCATCCCTCAAAGGAACCCCACTTATCATGTCGTTACCTGTCGAGCCTACAGTGTACAACACTAGGCTTCATGGGAACCCCTCTTCTGAGTACATCAGCACTTTCTTCTCTCGGGGAGGCCTCCTCGTAGCCTTCGTAACAGGGGGCCCTATCGGCTCGTTTAGAGACATGGTAATACACCTACAACGCAGTATGAGGGATTATGGCAGCCTTGCTGCTTGCGAATGCGTCTGTATCCGGCTGGCGCGAGAGCTGATGGATGCTGAAACTCTTAAGCTGCTTTGCCGTACGGCTCTCTGGCGCCCTACAATAGCTGGCATGAATGATGAACACTGGAGTGTGGAGTGGGCCGAGTTGGCTACAAACCACGAAGCAATCGCGATGCTAAGCATGCCCCATTACCTAGCACTACTGCAAGGGCTGCACACGTCCACAATTAATACAACTCCAGAACACGTCATTAATGCCCTACTACCAGCAAAGGGTAGCAAGGTGCTAGCGGCAGCCTCGGCGTACCTGACTCCCAAAGAGGGTTCCTACCCACCTGCTGGGGCAGCCAGACTAGTACTTCCTACAACGTTCAACACCGTTAGGAGAGAGACTGTGCGCTACAGCAGCAGCATTACACCGTGGTCGGTTAAGTTGCTTGGGGAACTCGAGTACCGCGCGCCGAAGATAGTGGAAAAGGTTAGAGGTTAACATCCCTGAAATGTTGTACTATTAGTAACCAACGGGGGCGAACTGGTTTCGCCTGGGCTCTGTGAATCGATTATTCTCTCGGCTGGCATAGTCTACAGCATGCCTTAACTGCAGTAGAAACCAATAACTCGTAATTCAAAGCTAGAAGATTTCGTAAACGCTATTCTCGCCCGCGAGGACGAGGTAGCCCTGGCTGCCTAGCTAGGACGAACGGGGTGCGGTTAGTTCTCCCTGCAAAATAAGACTAACCACCAATGCTCAAGAAGGTCTGCTTGGTGCCCGCTAAAAACCAAGATACCCTGAGCGTCGATGGGGAAAAATTGGGCGCAAGATGGCCGTGGTAGAGTGAGATTAACGGGTTGGGTCCAGTACGCGGGTTCGATTCCCGCCGCCTCCATACAACTCCTTTTCCCAGACGAAAACAACGTTATAACCTGCTTATCGAAGCGTGTTTACGCGGTACGTCGTCTGGCTGTGCAAAGCGCCGAACGTCTCTTTACTGGCATCGTTAAGCGCCTCAGAATCGTAAGAAAGGATTTTGCATGCGACCGAAAAGACCGCGGAAGGCGAAGAAGCCACGCGGAGTTGTCAAGACCGCCGCGACACCCCTGTTCGTAGTAGTTGGGGACCTTGCCTCGCTCGAGGCGCTCAGAAAGGACCCAACCACTACTTTCTGTCCCACGAAATTCCTACAAAGCTCCGATTCAAAGATGTGCGCCGCCACTTACGGCCACGCGCTGCTCGTGCGCGCCTTCCTCAAGGGGCCGTCGAAGAAGGTTGGGACAACGTACGAAGAGAGCCAGTGGGAGCTGAACAGCGGCGCGCTTGTCAGGGGCGTGAAAGTCGCGGCCCACGAAAAACTAGTAAGCCTGTTTGACGGGAACAAAGAAAAAGAGGCAGCAGTATGAATATCACATTGACGGAAGCCGCCTCGACGGCGCTCAAAAACCTCATCAACAGCTCAAAGTACGACAACGACAAGGCCTACGTGCTGTTCTCGGTAAAATCGGGCGGCTGCTCTGGGTTCACGTACCAGTTCGGACTGAGCCAAGAAGCCCTAGATGGCCAGCCCGTAGAAACAACCACGGCTGGTGGCGTACAGTTGGTAGTTCCAAAGAAGGCGCTCCCGCTCTTGGACGGTACCGTAATCGACTACGACGACTCAGTATTGCCGCCAGCATTCTCCTTCGCCAATCCCAACGCAGCCTCGAGCTGTGGCTGCAGCAATAGCTTCTCCACATCAGACAAAGGGTGTTAAATGACTGCGGCCAAGGCGCTGTTTGCTAATGTCGCTCCGCGCCTTGCGCTTGGTGCGTTGAGCGTCAGCGGTATCCTGAGCAACTCCTCCCTGAAAAATACCAGAACTCTCGGTGTGTACTCTCCTACACTAGAGATAGACGCAAAGATGCCGAAAGCGTGTTTCTCCGGCAGCGGCAAGAGAGAGGCGCCCGCGTGCTTGTTTACCGTACTGCCACCTTTGATGCCGGAAGGCAGGCTGCAGGGTGCGGGCCTGTCAGGAGAACGGTTTCCGATGGTGTGCGTCAGTTCAGCGGACTGTGTACTAACATCGGTACACTCGTACGAAGGGCTAGCGACGATATTCGTACGGGGACTGTCTAGAGCGATTGCATCCTTACAAAGCGACAAGTACGAAGGGAGAACGCTGGTGTTCCTGAACAAGAGGGATACCTCGAAGCCCCTCTCCGTATCGATGGGTGCGACCTGGAAGAACAAGGAGGTCCCAGCCGAGATTCTATCACACCACCCGCATGCAGCAGCCTCACCTCCACGAGCGGGCAAGCTAGTCAGCGGCTACGGTAGGGAACTAGTCCCTTGGAGCGGTAAGTTCAGCGACGGCCTTCTACCGTCGTCTACTCTCACCATTACATGGAATGAGGGAACTTCTGCATCGATACCCCAGTTCTTCACTAAGCCTCCTCCAGAAGGGGCAACAAGGGAGGAGTGGCTTTCACGCCTGACCTGCTGGCTAGACTTGTTAGTAGCCGTGCCTCTCGCTGCACTAGGTGCTTCTGGCTTCGCTGACAACGTCGACGCGGCGGGTGGGCCAGGCGTGTACTGCTTCGGTGGGGAGAGGGGGGGCTCTCTTAGGTACGCATACCTCTCGCTTCCCCCGTTTTGGGCTAGAAGTGAGGCGCTCGTCGCAGCGTTAGTGGACCAGGCAGCGTTTGCTGTGAATACTATGGAAGACCCAGACCAGGTCGGCCAAGTAATCGAGGGTATTGGAGGGATGGCCGTCGTAGAGCAAGCTGCTTCTGGTAAAAACCCCGCTCTTGCCAGGGAGTTGCTGCCTAAGGTCTTTGGCATCATGCAGAAGTCCAACCGTGCCTTAAACAGGCCGAGGGGTCTTGCCACGCCTCAGATGGCGGCCACCTTCGCAACACTTGCTCACCCTGATACGAATCTGAGTGTTATGCTTCCGCAGGTAAATGGCTGTGGCCCGGCCGCCGCGCTGCACAAGAAGCTATCCGGCAACTCCTTTTTCGTATCGTTTGCCAAGGAGCTCAGTAAAAGAAGAGATTAGGGTTTATGAACGACCATGCGGCAATGTTGCCAGTAAATCGTGAGAACCCGAAGACAAGGAGTTAGCATGTCCACGACACCTACGCCCGCCCAGAAGGCGGCTGCCACTCGTGCAGCCAATCGTCGCAAAGTCCTCCTCTCGGAGCGTGCCAACAAGGCGGTCGCAACCCGCCTTGCCAATGCTGCGGCAGCCAAGCGCTCCGCTGCAGCCAAGAAGGCAGCTGCGACTCGGGCGAAGAACGCTGGCAAGTAGCCGGCGTACAGGCTGCCCCATCACGGGGCAGCCAAATGAGAACTACAAGCCTTGATAAGACCCTTAAGTGGGGTGGTAAGAACAAAGCGGCTGTCCGGGAGGTAAAGAAAACTCTGATAGCCAATTTTAATGCCTCTTTGAACGACGAGCCAATTAAGATGCTCTCGTTTCCGGGCGCCGTTGCTTCCCTAGAGAAAGCTGTCCTGGAGATTCCTGGTGCCGAAGTTGTGGGCGTGCAGACTGACGAACGCGTCGGGGCTTTCAGTGGCGCAAATGTGCTGGAGAAGCTGTCGAAGGTTACCGAGGAAGGGGGCTTTTCCCTGCCAACCTTCGTCGGGCGCTTCAGCTCTCTACCAGAAGCACTTCGCACAGGCACATTCGCTGGGGACAACAAAGTGCCAGCAAGCCTTCAGCTTGGCCCGTGGTTCTCTGAGAACCAGGACGTCAAGTTCAATGTGCTAGAGCTGGACGTCTGCTGCGCCTTTGGGCCTACTGTTGTGGACCCATTGGCCGAGCTGCTTGCTGATGGCCGAGTCGCTGATGACTCCTTGATGCTCGTCAACCATATGAAGGGACGAGAGAAGCCTTGGTTCCTGGAGTACCTTAGTTCCAAGTATGACTGGACTGAGGTGGGCTACGGAAAGAAGGCGCCGTCGAAGGCTGCTGGAAGCTTCTATCGTTACTTCTCCATTCCCCAGTTTTACTCCTCTTTGTTTCTTAAGTATGGATTCTCCTGCCCCATTACCGGTGTCTATGAGTACCGAGACAAGAACGACACGGGTCTTGCAGTAAACATGGTTCAGTACTTCTTTCGCGCAAAAAAGATAGCTAACCCTAAGTCCTTTGCGGCTTGCAGGGCGTCGGCTACACGTAAAGCGCAGGCGGTCTTAGAAGAAGCCTCGTCATGCATGGGTACCCAGTTCAAGGGCAGGATTTACACGAAGGCGGTGGACTAATGTCACGCTCCGACAACAAAAACCTGAGAAAGCTTTTGATAGACTGCGAGGCAATTTGGACGTATGCTATCCACTATGTCACCCTACAGCGTTATTACCCTACTACTTACACCTACGGCACATCCACAGGTCCCTTTTTCCCTTCCTACCGTGCAGCGTCTAAAGAGAGTACCGAAAAACTCGACGAGGAGGAAGCAGGTGAGCCGAAGTTAGAACAGCCTTGGGAGGAGAAGGACGAGGATGAATAGGCCAGCGGGTAGGCGAGGGGCCACATCCCACAACGAAAGAGGGGGAGAGTGAGTGAGATAGTGGTTCCAATGTTCCACACGTTAGAGGTTTGTTTAATGTTTTGGGGGATGTGGTGCTGACGGTGTGTCTACGCACCACTACGATAAAAGGAGGAACTTGTGGACAAGAACGAATTCATCGACCAAATCTGGCAAAACTTCTCTCGCATGATGACGCGCATCACGTCCCGCCGGCGCGCCGCCGACCTGCCCCTACATAACATCTCTTTGTCCACCCTGGAGAAGCCCGGCCAGCTGGTGCTGGAGTTCTCCAACGAAGAGGCTACCCATTGCCTCGAGATTCCTGTCCCGTATATTGATGAACACGGCAACGAGGTTGTTGGCAGCACCACACAGCGAGCCGTCGGCTCCTGGTTCTTGGTGGACCAGGTAGCCGGTATGCCTCAAGGCAAGCGACTCAACTACTGGGAACTGCTTATGTTCCTGCTCACAGAGCGAGCGGATTGGCACTTCGGCCACGTCCCCGGCGTCACGAAGCGCATCCAGCTGGAGAGGATTCTGCGCTCGTTCGAGTATAAGAACACTCCGATAACCCTGCGCAATACGCAGCGCCTTATCAACTCTGTGGTCAACGACCTGCCAGTGTGTGGTACGCCTCTGCAGGTTTGGGCGATGAACAAACGAATCGTCTTCGTGGACCCGACGTTCGACGACCTGTCGCCTCGCGACTCTCTTGACTACCAAGAGCAGAAGAACAGGCACTTCTTCCCTTGGAGCTCGATTGGTCTGTCGGACACAGCAGCATCCAAGAACTACCTGCTGCAGGTTGACCTACGCACGTTGTCCCCCTTCGCGCTGCAGCACCACAACCCGATGCGCAATTTGTACCAGACGCTGGGCATGGGCGGGGAGGAACTGCCGCTGGTTCAAACCGTCTCGGCACGCGCGCTCGAGGAGAGCGGAAAAGAGCGCTTCGGGTACAACCTGATGACGTGTTTCCTAGAAACGCCTGCCAACTTTCAAGACCAGCTTATCGTAAGTGACCGCCTCCAGCACCGCGTTCACACGTCTACCAAGGACTTCCTTGCCTTCGGTGAGGTTCTGGTTGCAGAAGGCGATATCATCGACTACGGGACGCTCCTAGCAAACGAGCCTGGGAACCAAGTGCTGGTCTATCACGTACACGGTGACGCCGCGGTCGTGACGTCTGTAGAGAAGGAGTACGCGCAGTTCAACAACCAGCAGATGGAAATAACGCGTATCCGCGTGGAGTCCAAGAGGACGTTGAAGGATGGTAGTAAGTTCACCAACCTGCACGGTAACAAGGGTGTCGCGCTGTTCACAAAGACTGGCAAGATGTACGACCCAGTTCGAAAAAAGGTGGTGGACATCGACCTCATCGTTTCCTCTGCCACCATCAAGAGCCGCCGTAACTTCGGCCAGGTCTTGGAAGCGCTGACGACGTTGGTGACTGGGCCGACCCGGCGCGTGCTGCTTAAGGATGACTACCACCTCGACATCGCCTCGGTGAAGCGGACGTTGAAGCGCCTCGGCGCGAACGAGGATGGCACCTGCTCCGTAGACACCCCGTGGGGTAAGTTCAATACGGTCTGTGGGTGGGTGTTCTGGGGCCTCATCAAAGACCCCGAGGATGCTCTCTGGGTGCGCGGTGATGTCTTGAAACGCTCCAGCGTAGGTATCAGGACTTCCGGCGTCAAGCTCAGTCACGTCGAGCTGCGTGCGATGGCCACGAACTTCGGCGTCGAGTCCAACATCATCAAGGAGGTGCTGAGCTACCAGGAAGGCGCCGACGTCATCGATGAGTTCTTGACCGTTCTCAGGTCGTCCCGTGGCGAGGTACGCGCAGAAACCCCGGTGGTGGACGCGCTCTCCCTCAAACCAGTCGACCAGACTACCTCAGTCTTTCACACCAAGGAAGAGTTCTTGGGCACACTGAGTGAGGAGGGGAGTTACGAAAACGGCCTCTATATCCGCCTGCCCTTCTATTTCGAGACGCGGGTTCCCAAGAGCACGGCGGACCCCATCGAGGAGCTCTGCGCTCAAGGCCCCGTTGACAAGGGGTACGCTGGCCGCATCTACCGCACCAACCTGGTGTACGTCCCATTCTCGGACATCAGGGAGCCCTGGCAGCACCAGAGCGGTCTTTGGGGCCTCAGTGATGTAGGCGGGCTGGTCAACAACCTACTCATCGCGCTGCATGAGGAGCAGGCCGAAACGTACTTGACGAACTGCGTGCGCGTGCTGAAGCAGTACTTCGCTAGCGTGGCCACAAAGCTCACGACGAAGTGGGGGCTGCTGGCATGCCAGGGGATGTCAGTTAGGTACCCGCTCGCAAGCAAGGCCACAGCCGCGCTGAGTGAGTCCCTCCCGAAGAATACCATCCAGATTCATTCGAGTATGGCAGACGTACTTGGAGTGGTGACGGGTGACGTCGTCTTGGTGGAAAGGTTCCCCTGCTTGGGCTTCATGTCTCTGCGCGCGCAGCGTGTCCAGGTCACAGATGATGAGTCCTGCAGGTACGTCGTTAGGGTGTCCGGGAACAGCCTGAACTCTCTCGACTTGGACTTCGACGGCGACGTCCTGTTCGTCATGTCTTTCAAGCAGCGGGCATCGCGGGATGAGCTGGAAATGCTGCTCAGGTACCCGCCTAAGGAAGTGGGTAGGTATATCCAGGAATCCTGCGACCGCCTGAAGCCTGGTACCAACACTATCACGTTGGACGACGCGGTCGGGTACAGCCTGAACAACGGGCTGCCTCCCCTCACGTTCGCCCCACTGACGGCGCTGACGTCATCCCAAATTGCGAGAGCACTCATCGGCATCAAGACAGGCACCGGAACCAGCGTTGCCTTGGGCTACAACATCCTGAGGCTGGTAGAGGGTGCCTGCGGGGTGTACGACCAAGAGCTGCTGGCGCAGTCAGAGATGATTCTGAACAAGGTTGCCAATTCGGTCTTCGCCGGTAAACATCGCATCAAGGCCCTCCTGGAGAGCGGGGCTCTTCGGGAGCAGGAGGTTCAGGCGTGAACATAAGCGAGCAACGTGTCAAGAGTAACGTCGGGTCCATCGAGGCCCTTTGTGAAGAAGCTATCTGCACGGCCAACCTCGAGTTGATGGTAGCTCTGGGGTTTCCGAAAGAGATTTCGGAGATTCTCAGTACTACTATCAGCTCAAGCGCCGCGCAGATTGGAGTGCACGACCTGACGAAGCACTACGAGCGGGCGATAGAGCAAGGAGGCCCAACGGTCATCAACAGGTTGATTCGCGCTTTTCATCGGGTGTACCTTTCGTCAAGGGCAAAGCTGCACCACTCAGTGCTGCTGGATTATCTTGACACGAAGGACTCGGACCTGTGCCTGCTCGTGCTGACCAGGGCGCTAAATAACTCAGAGGGGATGCTACAAACACGGAGGGACATCAGGGCGAAGAAAAAGGCTTCACGGCTGGACTCGCACACTGTTTCTGCGGATGATGAATAGGAGTAGAGATGATTACACTGCTCGACTTGGAAAACGAAACAGCAGTACCAGAAGGTTGGGTACACTTGGAAGTCTGGGCCGTACCGAAGATGCGCGACCTAAAGAAGATGAAAAGCTACTTGGAGATGGGGCCGTACAAGCCCGGCAGCATCTACAACGTAGCGCTTTCTTCCAAGCCGGAAGCGGGGGTACAACTCGTTGGAGCGTGTTTATCAACACGAGCAGCGGACGGCTCTGTACACGTGGCGTTGGCTCCGTTCGGGCCTCTCACTGTCGTCCTGGTCCATGAGGAGGACGGAGTGATGTATGTGGAGTCCGAGGACGGTATCGGCTATATCTTCCAGGAAAGGAAGGCCAATTAACGTGGCACCGCCGAATTTACTGGTTTGGCCGGACCCTCTCCTCAGCTCCAGGTCTGCAGAGGTAGAAAAGTTCGACGACGAGCTGGCAGAGCTCGCCGAGCAAATGTGCAACTTCCTGAAGGGCTCAGACAACGTCGGCATATCGGCGGTGCAGTTTGGCGTTCCACTCAGGGTGGTCGTAATCGCTCTGGAAGAAACCGGTAAAAGACTGGTGCTGGTAAACCCAACAGTCGAACCGGAGCCTTCAGAAAAAGGAGCCATAGAAACAATCATGCTATCAGTCGAGGGCTGCCTCAGTGTTCCTGGAGTGGTGGCCCGGCTAAAGGACAAGAGGGTCTACTCGGTCCGAGTCGCGGCCACGGGGTTGGACGGAATGCCTGTTGTGACGACGCTAAGAGGCAGAGATGCTGTAGCGGCGCAACACGAAGTAGACCATCTGGACGGGATTACCATCCTAGACAGAATGCCCCGCGTGCCCGCTCGGCTGGCCAAAGAGCGGCTCAAGAGACGCTCGAGGCGCAAGTAACTAGACTAGGAGAACGCAGATGAGACTGAAGTCCCTGCCCCCGGACGCATTCTGGTGGCTTAAAAATAACTCAGCCAAGCGAAACAAACACCCACAGGACACTGCCGCCGACATTGCTGCGTTCCACGCAGCCCGCGCCGCAGAGTGTAACTGCCCGGGGTGCAGAGAAGAAGCGGCTGTTAGCTGGGGAATGTATCACCAAGTGGACTTCAAAACACTAGAGAGCTACCTGCGCAGGGGGCTGTCGTCCAAGGAAAGTAGCTTCTTCCCAGAGGCTGCCTTCTTACACGGAGCCGAGGGTCTAGAGGGCGCGTGGGCAGCTGCCGAGCTCTTACGGAACCAGCCGTGGGCAGTACGCGCAGAGGATATGAGGGTAGGCTTCCTGTACAGGGGCGCAGCACTGCTCTCCAACGCCTCTGGACTAGACAACTGTCTGGTATACATCGCACCCAACTGGATGGAAAGTATTTTTGTAGTTGTGGTGTCAGATGACGAAACCGTGGTGTCTCCCGAAGCGCAGGGGGACTCCATAAAAAGAAACCTTTACGTGGCTAGCCCTCGCGCGCTAGTGTCTGGACGTGTTGTTGCGAAGAAAGGGACGGGGAAGCTAGTAACCAGTCTGTCTGAACTACCTCCCAGGCTCAGAACGGTGCTCAGCCACTGCAAGACGAAACCCGGTCTGGTGCTAGAAGAAGATTTAATGTCTAGGAGCGGGGGGTTCAGAAGCCGTCTGTTGGGGGCTTTGATATCCGGCTCACCGATGCGTATCGAGGAGAGGATGGACCCGGCTCGCAGGGGGGAGTGGGGCCCAGAGAAGTACCCCCAGAGCCCACCTGCGCCGCCTGCTAACATGGTGGTGCAGGTCGATAACGAAGGTTTTCAGGTGGGCCAAGGAGTTGGTGTGGAGGCCCCAGCAAACTTCGAGGTCGTGCCACCTGATTGGAACAACTTTGGTGTTGCCAACGCCAATGGTGTTGCCAACGTCATTCCGCCGAACTGGCAAGCTCGGGTGGCCAAAAGACCCACAGAAAAAAAGCCACTAACACCCTCGTTGTTAGGATGCAGGCTAGCAGAGCTGGGAAGCCGTCAGGCACAGGGCATCTTCCCGCTCGAGAAAGGGTCCTTCAGTGGTCATACGATTACACGGGTAGAAAGCCTATATGTCGAGAGGGGAGGCGCGCGCTTCTGGGGAGACACTCTTTTCGTAGCAAAGAGTACAGAGACTGGAGAGAACGGCTCAGAGTACATTCAGTACAGCATGCGGCCGTACGGCGGAGGACGCCATACCCCGTATGCGCCGGCGCACACGTGCGTCGGTTTCCAACAGGCCGTGCTCTCCAGCGCGGTACTGCGCGCGCCTGCCAAGCTGTTCGACACATGTGCCCAAGCGCTATGGAAAGTGAATCAAATTTTCCTACCAGCGTCCGCTAGCAGCCCGCTGCTTGAGTGCCTCTCTGAAAAGGACGTAGCTACCGTTCTAAAACTGTTTAGGCACAGCGTGTACGTAGGAGGCCGCGCTTCTTTTTTGGCAGCGAGTTTCATAGATAGGCTCTTTGCCGTTGGAAGCGCCTCTGATGGTACCACCCCGTACCAACGTGGCAGATTGATGGCCTCCTGCTACAGTCCGGTGCAGGCAGGGGACTTCCTGACGGAAGGCCCCTCTGGCCTTGATTCAGAGGGGGGCGGCCGGGGAAGCCCTTTTGCAGGCGCTGAAGCGCTAGTGAAAACTGCCCCGATACCAGAGGAGTCTAAGGCTTTGTGGCCTAGGTCCATTTTAGTATTCTAACTCCACAGGAGGACTTTCATGAGTGACACAAACGTTATCGTATTTTCTGGGCGCTTGACAAAGGACCCGGAATCTCGCAAGGTAGGGGAGAAGACCAAGGTCCAGGTAGCCCTGGCGAACAACAGAAAGTGGGGTCCTGGCAAAGAGCAGGAAGACACCTGCTTCATGGACATCGAGTTCTGGGGCGGACAAGCAGACGTCATCGAAAAGTACTGCAAGAAGGGCTCCTCTATCACGGTAGTCGGGCGCCTGCAGCAGGACCGCTGGACCACCGACGAGGGCCAGAAGCGCAGCAAGCTTTTCATTTCGGCAACCGACTTCAGCCTCGGTCCGAAGGAAAAGACCGTGGGCGCAGCAGATGACACCGACCCGGCCCTCGTCGCCACTGTGCAGAAAGTGCGCCAGTTGATGACAGAGCACGGCATTGAGCTTCCAGTAGCCATCCAGGCAGTGCTGGGCTAACCTTAGTGGCGTTCATCTGCAAAGAGTTCCCCGGCCGTAGGTTCACTACGGTTGGGGAACTGCGTGCACTAAGGGCTATTCAGCTTCTCGCAGCCGCCGCTCTAGCGGCGCGCCGCGAGCGGTTGAAGGAGTCTTTGGTCGTATCAGTAGAGGCCACCGATGGGAAAGAGAACCCGGAAGAAGAAGGGGCGTAACCGCGCCAAAGATGCGCTTGGTGAGATGATTGCTCCCACCATAGCGCTAATAAGCCAAGCGGTGCAAGCGCGTCGTAGGACAAGAGCAGAGAGGAAAGCCGCGAAGAGAGCAGTACAGATGTCTGTCAGGACCAGAAAAAGGCGCAAGTATAGGGCCGCCGGCGGGCCGGCTGTTCTGGAGGGGTCTGACTGCTTTACTTCAGGAGGTCCATTTGAAGAAGATACGTATGTCGAACAAGCTCTATTTGGATGGGCTCTCCCCAGAAGTAGAGACGGCACTAGTAACAGCGCTTAGCATTCCTAACCCCGCATACGAGGAGGCCTACACTAGAACGCTGTGGACTCTGCGCAAGCGTGGTGTTGTAGAATCAGCGCAAGGAAACATCATCAAGCGAATGTTGCGCAACATTGAGCCGCTGGTGTGTCTCGCGCACAAGGAGGGCGCGACGCTGGTCGCTCCTCGGGGGTGCTTCCCTGCAGTAAGCTCCCTCTTTGATGCAGGCAGTGTGTCCTGGGACAAACCTGAAGTAGAAAGCATTTCAGTAGAGTCGGAAGTAGAGCTTCGTGACTACCAGGACGAGTTCGTCACCAGGCTTCAAGACTTTAAGTTCTCTGCTCCGAACTCCCCACATATTCCAGGGTCTGGGGTAGGGGTAGCCCCACCCGGCTCTGGAAAAACGGTAATGGGGGCCGAGCTTATAGCTAGGCTCAAGTATAAGACCCTCTGGATAACACATACCTCAGCTTTGGCGGGGCAGACGCGCGAGCGTTTCGAAAGTTTTTTAGTCGGCCCACGCATAGAGGTAATAGGCGGAGGAAAGTGGAAGATAGGCGACATCACAATCGCCTTAGTCCAGACCCTATTCAGAAGGAAGCTGGAGGAGCTGAGAGATGAATTTGGGCTTATCGTAATCGACGAGTGCCACCACGTACCAGCCAGAACGTTCTCCGACGTCATTGGAGCGTTCAACCCAATCAAAGTAATTGGGCTGAGCGCAACGCCTTACAGGAAGGACGGGATGGAAGCGCTGATGTTTCAGGCTCTAGGGCCTCAGATAACCAGCGTGAAGAAGGAAACTCTCATCTCACTGGGGCACTTAGTCCCTGCTACAGTCGTACAAATTCCAACACCGTGTTTTGTGCCAGACAACCTACAGGAGTACAGAGATGTAATAGACGCTCTGCACTCCAGCACCAGTAGAACCAACAAGATAATCACCGACGTGCATCGAAATGCTAGCAATGGACACGAGTGCATCGTGCTAGTAGACGAGATTGCGTACGGAGAGAAGCTTAGGGATGGTATCCTACGAAAAGGCCTCTCCTGCGAGCTGGTGTTCAGCACCAAGATGGGGGGAGGCCGCGGCAAGAAGAAGGTGGTAGCTTCCATGTCCTCTAAGAAGAGGGCTGAAGCTATTGACAGATTCAAGGCCGGGGAAACAGCTGTACTGGTGGCTACGTATGACCTATTATCAGAAGGATTTGACCACGCCCCTCTCGACCGCCTGTTCATGACCGTCCCGATTTCGGATAAGAATAGGGCTCTTATTGAGCAGACCATAGGAAGAGTTGAGAGGCCTAGCCCAGGTAAGTCCGAGGCTGTTGTCTACGACTACGTGGATAACCACCGCATGCTAACCAAGCAGGCGGAAGGGCGTCGCTCTGTGTACGAGGACAATCATGTGAAGGTCATAGGCACTTAAACCTACCTACTGTGCGAGGTGTTATGTCATTTTTAGCAGTACCAAGCAAGCGGATGGGGCTACGCTCTGAGCCTCTTCTAGCCCGCTTCAGAAAAAGAGTTATGTCTTCCCTGGGTCTAGCTGTAGGCAGCCCGGTCCGAGTTTCTGGGAAGATTTACTACGCAGCAACTGCGCTTCCGGAAGACGTCGTGGAGTTCGCCGGTGGGGAGGTATTCTTAGCAGATACTACTACGCTGGGGAAGGCTCCCCTAGACGTCACACTTTCTAGCGTGCACGGCACCACAATTGGGTGTGACCCAGAATTCTTAATCCTGTCGAAATCTGGCAGGCTGCGGGATGCAGGACTGCTCCTGCCCCCTGAAGGGAAAATAGGAAGCGACGGCGTGCTTGGAGAACTCAGGCCCCACCCCTCTACCAGGGTAACAGAGGTGCTTACGGATATCCGGCTTCTCCTAGCTAAGGTAGAGGGCTTAGGCTTCAACGTGTCAGCAGCGAGCTCGTTCACAGGGAACATTACCTTAGGGTACCACCTGCACTTCGGCGCTCCGAGTGAAATACTCACTTACGCACCACGAGGCGTAGCTAACTTTCTAAAGACGGTGGCAGAAGCTTTGGACGTATTCGTAGGAGTCCCTAGCTTAGTTCGTGACCCGGACGACAAACGGAGGACCGATGGCATCAACTACGGTATGCCGGCAGACTTCCGTATGTCAAATGTCACGTTCGAGTATAGAACACCTGGCGGGTACAACCTGCGGTCATACAAACTCGCCGGCTCGCTGATGGATGTGGCCTTGCTGGCTTACAACGATATCATTCGCAGGGCGTCACTGTTCACACGGGGGTGGACTAGGATGGAGGAGTTCAACACCTACGACCACTTCCGAGAAGCCTATAAACTTCCGCGCAGAGATACAGTGGTCAAAGCCATGACTTCTAGAGATAGGGGCCTTGCTCTAGAAGTAGTTGAGGATAGTTTGATGTGTGTCTCCAGACTGCACGATGCTTCTAGGCACCGCCGCAGCGTGGAGATGCTCTTCAATCGGGGCCACGTAGAGGACAACATTTTCGACAACTGGCGGTGAGTATCGCCTAACTACCGAGAGGCATAGATGCGCAAAAACGTGGGTGGATGGACATTCGTCAGGCGTGCCGGCATTCGCAGTACGCTGACTCGCCGAAAAGTAAGGGAAGTCAAGGCCCTGTTGCAAAAAGCCACAAAGGTTGGTATCGAGGTAGAACTCAATCTGCCCGATGACAGGGGGCGTGGTTGTCGAGGTAACGATGTTACCTGTGGATGTGTGTCCATCTACCCGCTGGCTAGCGGCGAGGCATGCTATACAGCCTGCTCCAAGAAGGGCAACTGCTCTATCGAAGTAGAGTATGGGTGTGCTGGTGTAGACTGCGTCGTTTTCGAGCCCGCGTGTTCCGAATGTGATAAGTTTGCGGTTGGTTGCAGGGCGTGCCCTTCGAGGCAGACCAAAGACACTCGCCCAGACGCTGTCCGAGAGCGTATCAAAACCGAGCTCGAGCCCACCCAGTTCCTGGGGAATCTTGGCAGGTACGGTGTTCTTGATGTGGTGCAGGACGGCTCGCTCCGCAACGCGGGAGTAGAGGTGGTAACAGTTGGCCGTAAGGTAGACTTTCCATCTCTGCAGACGATGAACGAGCGTATCTGCACTCTCTGCTCTGACGAAGAAGCCTTCGTAGACGAACGCTGCAGCATCCATTACCATATGCTCGCAGGGTACTTGGAGTCCGGCAACAGCTACAACCCGAAACGAAAGAGCTATGGCCTGCCAGCAAACGGCAAAGAGATTAACATCTCGGAGCTGGAATCCCCGGTGCCAGAGATAGTTCTAGCCAACTTCCACCAGCTTTGGCGTCGGTTCGAGAACGCCATTATCTGGATGACATCTTCTGGGGCCTCGAACTCCCACATCACGCGGTGGGTTAAGTTCAGGCAACCTATGAAAAAATACTCGGCCATCCGACACACAATGTCCCGAGTAATTCGTGACATAAAGGAAACCGGGCGCCAGCAGGGCCGCTATATGATGGTCAACTACAACCCGATGAAGATAAGGGACTCCGCCACTTCAAAGGGCCACGAGGAGATTACAAGGCTGCACTTGGAAATCAGGTGCCCGGATGGTAACCTATCACCGACTGCCATCTCTGCGTTCGCTGTGCTGTTTCATGGAATGCTCATCAAGGCCGTAGAGCTTTCTGAGTTTGGCACCTTGGAGTCCGGAGATAAGGATTACATGGAGCAGGCTAGGCACATCGAAAGCCTCCTGTTAAACAACGACGGGGACTACGGTGGAGCGCGCACCAGTAACACGCGCGATTTGCACATGTACCTAGAAACACTTCGTGGTCAGGCCAACGAGTTGGTAGACCTTCTCAACGGTTACCTCTCAGCACATAAAGGTGCCTACCAAGTTCTGAAGAGCTTGGCAAACGCGCCCTGCTCGACGAGGCTAATCGGAGGCCAGGCTTGGGCAGACATCGAGCGTGATTTGAAGGTCGAGCACGAAGACGACGAAAAGAAGGCGCTCCTCACCCTCGTGAATACTACATCTATCGTAGAGTGCCAGACACTCGACGAGTGGGTAGAGGAAGTTGTCGCAGAAACAAAAATGCCCGAAGAAAAGGTAGCTGGGCAAGTCAAAGAGCTAATCGACAGCGGCGACGCCTACTGGTCGCCAGTAGTTGGTACTCTGGTAAGGAGATAAAGACATGTGTGGAATTTCCGGGTTCTTCAGGGCACACGACAGGGTTCGACATGGTGAGTGGAAGGACCACCCGATTTCCTCAAAACGCCCAGAGTTGGGTATGCTGCCATCGGAATTCCTGGCTGGGGCTCTGATGCTGTCGGCGCTTCCGGGAGGCACGGACGCGGCGGGGGTTTTCACGGCGCGGTGGGAGGAACTCTTCACCTTCAGCTCGAGCCTGAAGGCCAAGCTTATGACGCTGAAGGCTCCCGGCCCCGGAAGCTCTCTTCTCAAGCTCAATAGCTGGCAACAGATTGCGCGTAATGCTGGCGCAGACAAGTGTCCTTATGTAGTGTGCCACACGCGCATGGCTACTGGCTCAACACCGTCCAATAACCACAACAACCACCCGTTCGTAAACGGGCAGGTAGTGGGCATCCATAACGGAGTACTAAGCAACGATAGGCGCCTTGCCAAAAAGCTCGACCTCAAGCTGAATGGTGAGTGTGACAGCGAGGTAATCTTCGCCGCCATCGACCACTTCATGGCTAAGGGGGCCACCGTACGAGCCGCCGTTCGGGAGGTAGACTCCCTGCTCGACGGGTGGTACGTCGTTGTATTCGCGCTGAAGTCGGATGTCACCAAGCTGTACATCTTCAAAGGCGACGGAGGCAACTTGTCACTGGCACCTGCGGACAAGTTTGCAGCCTGCTTCTTCGCCACAAGCGGCTTCTGGATTAAGAGCGCGCTGGTGGAAGCGAAGCGCGCCGCAGACGAGGACAACAAGAAGTACATTCAGCTTCCGACGGCAGACGACATCCGAGTCGTGCCATTTCCAGATAACTCGTTCGTCGAGATTGACACTCTTGCGCTATCGGCGCCCAGTGACGTGTTAGAACTAATCAAGCCAATCCGCGGCCTGACCGACTCGAAGACCGAGGAAGAAAAGCGGGGGGCGGCTGAAGAAGACCGCGGCACGACAGCCGTACAACAAAAGACCGCTCTCAACTAGAACTAGCTGGCACGCCGTGCCAGCAAAAGAGGTGACATAGATATGTGCGGAATCATCGGCGTCTTCCCAGTAACTCCCGAAGCAGGGGCTACGGAAATCCCTAAGAGCGTTCGTGAGCTGGCCATCAGGTTTTTGACCTCTCACATGCTGCTCGAGTCGAAGAGTCGCGGCTTGGACGCAACAGGCCTGAGTATCCACATGAGCAACAGTGAATGGGCTGTGCTGAAACAGCCGGTCGACGCGGAAGACTTCCTGCTCAATGTTCCTGCCCTCAAGGTCTACCCGGGGCAGGAGGAGAACGCCAACTTCCAGAATCTACTTCGTGGGTGGCGTGCAGCTACGAGCGTAGACGGTGTCCAAACAGCATGTGCTCTTGGTCACGTCCGTAAATCTACTCGTGGCAACACGGAGAACCATAAGAACAACCACCCGATTGTGGTGGAAAACACTATCGTCGGAGTCCACAACGGCACTCTTCGTAACGACGACGAGATTTTCGAGAAAGTCACTCACCGCAAGCGAGCCGGAGTTGTGGATAGCGAGGCCATCTTCCATCTGCACCACGCCCTCGCTCCCGATGCTCCTCCCACAATCGAGTTGATGTGGGAAATCGCGTGCAAGCTACGCGGCGCGTACACAACGATGCATGTGAATACCAAATTCCCGCGCATAATCGGGGGCTTGCGGAAAGATAGGCCCCTAGAGGTCGGGTACCTGCACGGGTTGGACCTGGTGGTAGCTTGTTCAAACGATACTTTTCTCAAGGACTCCGTGAGGAAGTACAACATCTTTGCAGGCGCCGCCGGCGCGGAAATCCCTCCCGTTACAAAGATTACCACAAAGATGATTACGGACGGGCCGACTGGCCGCATCCTCATCTATGACTTGGACAAGCCCTTTACCACGTTGGATGAGTGGCTCACCGTAGCAGACGGGCCCAAGCCCCTCGAGGAGGACAAGGCCTACGACGTCCATTACGCGGCCAGTTCGACAACAACAGGCACTACTGTCCACACGCACGCGTTCCAGCCGAAGACACCGGCGGAAAAGACCGCGGTTAGCGCTGAAAACATCATAGACTTGACAGTGTATACCAGTGCTGAGGGCGACGACAGCCCCGTTGAGGAAGACTCCGGCGAAGACCCCAGCGACGAGAGCACGGTTGTCACAGTCGAAGCTGCCGACGAAGAAGAAGACGGGCTCGAAGAGCGCGTGACAGTATCCGCCAGCACCGTCTTCGGCAAGCCTCAGGTAGACCTTGATGGGGAAGAGCTGGACATCCCAGCGCTGTTCTCAGAGGGCGAAGACGTCCTTCAGGAGCTGAAAGAGTGGGAAGGCCGCTTGATGCTGGATGGCCTTGGGGATAACGGAGAAGGCATCGAGAGCCTCTTTCCCAAAGTCGAAGACAGCCTAGACGAGCTCATGGAGACTTCGGTCGACAAGGACCCCGGCGTCTTTTGGCAAGGTGTGAAAAAGCTGCTTGGAACCTGCGCCGCAGCAGTGTACGAATCCGCTTTTCCGGAGGGCTACGTTGCAGGCTACGGCAGCGCCATGGACGACGTGCTGCAGAAGCTCGAGAGCGGAGACCATAACCTAGGAGACTTCGATGATGCCAAGGCGGACCGTCTCCAGGAGCGCTTGAAGAAAGCTACCAAGCACATCGCCAATCTGAAGACGGTGGTGACCGCGCTGTTGATAGTCAATAAGCAGGTTGAGGTGAATGACAACCGGCTGCACCTCAACAAGTACGTCGTAGAATACGCAGAGTATCTGAACACCCAGTTCAATGCCGAAGCAGTCGAGGGCCTATTGAGTCAGGGTACGACTCCCACAGACGTAGGTTATCTACTGGATGCTGAGGCTCGCGCAGACGAGAAAAAGGTGGAAGAAGAAATCGAAAAGGAGAGCACGGATGAAGCGCAGCCGAATGCAGCTAAGGTTACGACCTTCTAACAAAATGACCGCAATGGCGCGCGACACCAACCCGGATGAGCACGACTTCATCCGGCTCGGTGCAGCAGCCAGAAAGTATTTCCAGCCGTCTGGTGACGTGGTACGTGTGTTTACGGCCGCTGGGGCCGAATGTTTCCTCCAAGTGAAGCAGGCATATATGCAGGACCTGCAAAACGCAGATGCCGCTGGCCGCTGCGGCTTCGTTACCAAAGGGACGTATGACACGGTTACCAAAGGCTCTGGAGAGGCCCTCATTTGGGTATCGGAGTCAGAACACGCCCTCATGCTCGGGAGCGACCCAGAGTTCGGGCTGATGGGCCCAGACGGCATCATCAAGTACGCGTCCAAAGTCGTAGCATACGGTAAGAACGCCGACCTAGGTACGGACGGACCGAGCATGGAAATTCGTCCCGTCCCGGCCAACTCGGTGGAGGGGCACGTGGACAACATCCGTGCGCTCATGATGAAGGGCGTGGGCGACGCCCAAATCAATAAGGACAAGTGGTTTACTGGTGCAATGGTAAAGTGTCCTGTTGCTAAACGCGTTTACGTGTTCGGAGGGCACATCCACGTTGGAGACCCTGCAGCACTGATGTCCTACGTTCGCAAGACAGAGGGTTTGAAGGTGGAAGACGTTCACCGTCGCCTGATTAGGCTGCTAGACGACCTGGTTGGCCTTCCGCTCACCAGGATTGACGGCCCTTTTGCGGGGGAGAGGCGCTTCGGTAAGGGCAGCAACAATTTCGGTTTCTTCGGAGACTTTCGCCGCCAGACAAACAGGTTCGAGTGGAGAACCCCAAGCGCTGTTTGGCTTACGGACCCTGTGCTAGCGAGAGCAGTGCTGGGAACAGTAAAGGCCGTTACCGAGCACGCTTATACGCTACTACTCGAAAACAAATTCGACCCTGCATGGATTCGCGCTACTTCTACAAGAAAGTCGCTACTCAAGGCTATGGGAGCTAGCAGCGACGCACAGGTACGCGATACACTCCACAAGTCGGCGCCAGCCCTGGTCGACAAAGACACGATGAAGGGCTACCATGACCGCCTGCGGGCACTCTCTACGTACGAAGAGTACAAGGAGTATGTAGACCTATTCATCGCACTAACCTCTATCGACCCTTCCAAGCTTTCCGAGACCATCGACTACACCGGTGCAAAGGAAGCGTGGGCAGGAGAAAAAAGCGCTGTAGCGCTGTAAGGAGCATCATGCAGATTCCGCACGCGTTGGAGCAAGAGCAGCGTATCATCAGGAAGCTCCAGATGGCCGGGGCGCCACTGAAGGCCCCCGACCTACTGGATAGGGAAACCTCACAAGAAGAAGCCAACCTGGCCATGCGCCGCCTACTTGGGCAGGGCAGGGTCAAAGTATCGGACAGCGGGCTCATCAGCCTAGCGTAAGGAGGAACATTATGGCCAGCACAAAGAAGACTACGACAAAGAAACAACCCGCGAAGAAGGCGCCTGGATTGCCGACCAACGCCTTTCATGGCAAGCTGGACACCGGCGACGCGCCTGCGGTAGGCGCGCCCACGGCCGGCAGCGTGTTCGTATGGCACGGTAAGGATAGCCAGGAGTCCGCAGAGGCGCTTGCGGCGGAACTAGGGGGCACGGCTGGAACCCTTCCTCCGAAGGGATTCAGTGGCCACCTGGTGTGCCTGAGCCCCGGCGTCTCGGAGAAGTTCAAGTGGGAGGACCGCACGTTCGGTACCATCGTGAACGACCCTCGCAAGGGCTACAAGAAGACTGACGATGAGCTGGCGCCCCTGCTTGGTGCTCAGGTGCGTATGTATTGCGTCAGCAACGGTACCGTCACAGGCTCCGGAGCGACGAAGGGGTACCGTGCTTCGGTATTCCTCAGGAGCACCCCAGAACAGGCGCCCTATTCGATTAGTGGGCCCCTGCTCACAGCTGTTTCTACCCTTTCGTTCGATTTGGGAATGCCCCACTTGGTAGCCTTCGACGGCCTGCTCAAGGGGCACACCTTCATTCCCTCGAAGGTCATCTACGCGCCTTCACTGACGGACGCCCCGGCCGTGCGCGCTGCCATCAAGGCGCTGGTTCCCACCAAGAAAGCTAAGGACCTGCTCAAGGAACTGGTCTCCAGTTCTTCCGAAGAAGAGGCTTCGGTTCTCTACCGGTTGCTGGGCCGTCTGAAAGAAGACCCTAAGTTGGTAGAGTCGGTCGTAGGAGAATAAAAGGGAGGGTTGACAATTCAGCCCTCCTAGCTTAAACTGATAGCTGGCCCTGCTGCCGTAGGCCGGGGCCGGCTTTCAGACTAAGCACAGGAGGAGCATTTGAATCTTACCGAAATGGTTGGCAACGACCAGACAAAGACACAGTTAATAGTGTCAGGCCAGGCAGCAGTTGCAGAGAATAGGCCTGTACCACATACACTGATGGGAGGAGCTGCTGGCTGCGGAAAGACCACAGCCGCTAGGGGCCTTGCTCAGTTCTTGGACGCTGTATTCATCCAAGCAGACCCTGCAACTTTGAAAGCTTCGGATGACTTCGTCTCGATTATCAAGCAGCTCCCTCAAGAAGGGTACGGAGAGGGCGGGGTAGTCACAGGGAACATTAAGCAGGCTGTCCTGTTCTTGGACGAAATCCACAACATGCCGCTGAAAGGCCAGGAGCTACTAGGCATCGCGATGGAAAACTGGGTTTTCCCAGTTAACGTGAAGAAGAAGGCGCGCAAAGAAAAGGTTATGATTTGGCTTCCCCGATTTACTGTGGTGGGAGCGACAACAATGACGGGCGGCCTTTCAAAGCCGCTGCGTGACAGGTTCAAGCTTCAGTTCCAGTTCAAGACGTACTCGCTGGATGAGAGCGAGTTCATTGTGGTAACTCATGCGGCTAAGATGGGACTAGATATGACCCAGGAGGCGGCAAAAGGGATTGCCAATAGGGGCCGAGGTGTGCCCCGTGTACTAGTCAGATTTTTGGAGCGGGCCAGGGACCATGCAAGGGTCCTCACAGAGGACGGCAAGATTACTAAGGACGTGGTAGAAGCTATGTTCTCCTTCCTAGAGATTGGCCCAACAGGCCTGACCTCCCAAGACCATAGGCTTCTAGAGTGCCTTTACGATAACAAAGATGTGCCTGTTGGACTAGACTCCCTAGCGGTAATCTTGGACGAGTGTCCTACTACCATCTCCCGCGAGCTGGAGCCATACCTAATCAGAAGGGGACTACTAATGCGTTCGTCCAGAGGAAGGCTCCTAACAGAGGAGGGAGACAAATACATCTCCTCCATCATGGGTAAGGGAACAAAAGAAGAGGTGCCCACAAACGGACTGGAAAACTTGGTTCTTTCAGCTGGCCTGTCCGATGTCTAGTAGGTCCACGTCAAAAGAGTTCTCCAGAGTGATAGAGCGGATGTTGAACCCGCTCTCCAAAGAGCCAACTCAGCAGGAGGAGGACCTACGCGACTACGTCAAGTTGGTTTTGTCCATCGCCAAGAAGTTTGTGCGTACTCACGTGGAGTACGAAGACTTGGTAATGGTAGGAATCATCGGGCTGTTAGAGGCCAGGGAGAAATTCGACCCGCTGAGGTCAAACAACTTTCGAGCGTACGCGCACATGCGTATCTTAGGGCAGATTTACTCTTACTGCCAGTCGAACACCAGGATGATTTCCATTCCAACGCACGTGGCAAAGGCTTCGTCGTACATCGAAAAGTTAACGAAGACGGTAGAGGCCACCGGTGAGCAACTAGACAGCGCAGATGTGGAGGAGCTTTTGCTCAACTACAAGCACCCGTTGTCAGAACGCTTCCAGCCCTCGGTGCAGAAGAACATTATGTACCTCAAAGACCGTATCGCCAACATCGCAAAGAACTCCGGCCTCTGCTACGAGCAGCTGGCCGAGCTAGCAAAAAATTCTTTGGTTAGCGTGGTCTCAGACTCAGTACTCGGCCTCTTCCCTTACGAATCCTCGTCTGTGGAAGACCAGGCATCTAACAGAGAGTTCCAGGAAAGGCTCAAGAGAAGCCTGGGTGACAAGAAATTCCGTGTCCTTGAGCTGCACTCGCTAGGATTCACAAACCCAGAGATTGCCCAGCTTCTGTATGAGGAAAGCCAGGACAGTGCTACCCCGTACAAAAAGCCAATCTCCCGCTCCGCAGTAAAAGCGTTGTTAGACAACGCACTAGGAGAGGTGCGGAAAATGAGATGGTGCGCCCCCGATGGAGACGATGATGATTCCTGCTAGCTGGAAAGAATGGAACGACGCTGTGTGCAGCCCAGAGAATGTAGGCTGGCTGCGAGCGTCTCATAAGGACGCGTATGTGGTGTTGGAGTGTCTGCCAGAGTTAGCAGAAGGAATCGGAGTAGAACAGCCTCCTCAACACCATATAGAGGACGTGTTCAACCACTGCGTATCCACGTACGAATATGCGGTTAGCAGGGGCTGGAAAGACGTGGCGTGGGCCGCGCTGCTGCATGACACCGGCAAGGCTCGTACCAAGAAGGTTAGCGCTTCTGGTAAGATTACTTTCCACAAGCACGAGGTACTCAGCGACAAGATGGCCCACGGCCTTTTGACTCGTTTAGGTGCCCCAAAAGAGGAAGTAAAGCGCATCTGCGGCCTAGTGCGCAACCACATGTACCACTACACAAGTGATACTTGGGCAATCGTAGATACCAACGGGGTCGAGCTGGAGAAAACAAGGTGTGGCAGCGCCGAAGAAGCATTAGCTCTCCAGCAGATGGGAGAGGGATTCAGGGTCGCCCAGGTCCACACTGGCTGGAAAGACGCGGCCGTAGTCAGGTTTGCTAATAGGGTTGGAATTGCTTCGTTAGGTGAGAACAATCTAGGCGAAGAGCTTAGTGAATTTCCCCTATTTAGGCTAAGACAGGCCGATAGGGGCAGCAGAAGCTTGGAACCTATTACTAAAAAGCAACGACAGTTCGAGGATAGGCTTCGCAGGGTTCTAAGCAGTTGAATGTAATAATGGCAGCCAGCGGGCCTAACTAGCTGGAAAAGACCTAAACGCATAGGTAGCATGCAGTGCGTGGTAGGCACAAGTCGAACAGAAACCCGGTATAGCTAGACGCCGTTTTTGGTTCTACACTTTGTAAGCTCTCCGGAATTCCCGGACGGCCTGGCGGTGTAGTTCCAAGCGCCCACCTAGAAAGCAGTAATGCGACTCCGAAGTCTCCAGCTTTTACGGCCTCCCCATCCACATTGAATTGGAACGAGAGGACGTAGGTGCGGGAGCCTGCGGGGTTTTTAGGTGAGCAGCGGCACCAATAAAGTTCTCCTTTCGAGGAGGCAGCCTTGGTTTGTGCTAGCTTTTGGAGCGTTTCCAAGTAGTCGCTTGCCAGAGCCCGCCGGACGGGACGTACAAGCAGTGCCTATGCGAATAGGTCACAAGAGACACACCTGAAATGGAGAACAAATGAACATGGGTCGAACGCAGTATAAGTATACACTGCGACAAGGACTGTCCTACAGCAGGGTCTCTATGAGCATGACTGCTCGCTCGGGAGTACTGCTGAATGACGAGGAGTTCACCGACTGCCGCCGAGTGGCCAAGTACGCGTTAACGCTCAGCACTTCTACTAGGATGCGCGCGGTGTCCAGCGGCTTCGTAGACTTCCACTTAGGCTCAGTAAGACTGGAAAGGGCCGTGCTGCGCAGCTGTACCTTCAGCGAGAGGACTCTAATCGAGTCTACCGAAATATATGAGAGCCTCCTCCAAGACCTAAGCTTCCATGAGTCCTCTTTCAACGCTGTTTCTTTCGACGCAGTGGACTTGACTGGCACGCTCTTTACGTCGTGCACATTCCGGAACGTAGACTTCACTGACTGCGACTTGTCTGGCGTGCGCTTCGAGAGCTGTACATTTGACGACGCCTGTGAGTTCCTTGGAAGCTCATTGAAGTGCTGCTCATTCCTATTCTGTAAAGCCGAGGGCGCAGAGCGGTATGGGGATAAGGGGCCCGCGTTCGATGACGCGTGCACCATCGATGGTAGTTTTTTCTACGACTCCGACGAGCTACTAGAAAACAGCAGTATGACGACTACGGCGCGTGCCACCTTCCTGTCCCCCACCGACTTAGCAATGGCGAACAAATTGCTTAGGGTGCAGGAAGGCGTGGTTGGCACAGCCCGGTATACGCTGCCTGACTGGCTGGCCACCACTGGAGTGGGCGTGAGCAGTTGCGAACTACCTAGGCTCCGGATAACTACGAAAGATATAACAGCAACCTCCAAACAAGAAGGCGCGGTGCTGATTGGCAGCGCATTTTTCACCGAGTTCAGATAATGAACATTGAGTACGTTAGGCACCCCCTGGCTACGCTGATGCAACTTCGGCACTCCAGGTTCGATGAAAGCAACTACACCGTCAGGCCAGAAGAACTTGACGATGCCTGGGACCTGAACGAATACACCGTCTGTAAAGGGCTGACTCTCAGAAACATGTTCATCAGAAACAAGAGCATTCCTGGTGGCTTGTTGGAAGAAGTAAGCTTCGCCGGTGCTACCTTGGACGTCTGTGACTTTACAGACGTCGAAGCCGTAGGTTGTGATTTTACTGGGTGTAACTTCCAGAGCTGCGTGCTGACAGGGGCCTCATTCTCTGAGTGCTCATTGCTTGGTGCCAAGTTCGACAGTTGTTATCTCATTGACGTAGACTTCGCGGACTCGTTCACCGGGCCTTCCCGCAACTTTGGTTACTCCGAGTCCAAGACCTGCGGTATGCACATCTGCAACTCCATCCTATCAGGGATTAGCCCTGCACAGCGCCGGTTTGCGCACGTTCTTGGTAATGTGCTCACTCCTCTGCACGTAGCTGGACGAGTCTTCAAGCCTGGTGACATCAAGGTGCTGCACTCTAGACTTACTGGCAATGTCAAGCCGGCGGGCTCTAGTACTGCTGTCATATCTGACACAAAGCGGTTACCACTACTGTCTGGAGTCCCCACCCCAAGGTACCTTCTGGGCCCATCAGGGTCTAGCTGCGCTACCCAGCCCCCAGCTGATAAAAAAGCTACGTTACTTTGTTCGGCCAACTGGCCGACTGCGCCTTAAGGAGGCAGTATGTCCTACCTGTTTGTGTTGTACTCTCCAAAGACTGGGCCGTCTGGACGCAGGCTGGCGAGAGAGCTAAGGGAACGTCTGAGGAGCGCCGGAAAAGCTATTGATGTGGCTTTCGGAACCGAGAAAAGGCTCCAGCTAACTATGAAACGCCAACGTGCCAAGCCCGACTTCATCGTAAACGTGGGTGAAACGGCGCAGCCCGCAGGTGTAGAGGACGTACGCATCTTCAACAAGCCCGGGCTAGTGTCCCGAAGCTCGAACAAACGAGGGTGCCGGGTGCTGTTCAAGGAGAAGGGTGTGCCAGCTCCCTCGTTGTGGTTGTCCGTAGACGAGATTGCTGCTGGTGCTTACCCCGTGGTCGGCCGAACAACGCACCACAGCAAGGCACAGGGCTTTTGGTTTTGCAAGACCAAGGCAGAGGCTACAAAAGCTGCAGCAGAGGGGGCAACTCATTTCCTGAAGTTTGTGAAGAACACCTTGGAGTTCAGGGTACACATCTTCGCAGTCAGGGAAGAGGCTGAGGAAATCGAGGACCAGTATAGGTCCATCAAGCTGTCTCAGAAAATCCCGCGGGATGCTTCTGTAGACAACAACGCCATCATCAAGAACCACGACAGTGGTTGGGTATTCAACTACACCGGGGGTAAAACCGCTGAGGCTGGTGCCGCTAGGGCCGCCGCCAAAAAAGCTATGGCCGCTGCCGGGCTTCAGTGGGGCGCCGTAGATGTAATGGTATCGAAAGATGACGGCCAGCCATATGTTTTGGAAATCAACAGTGCCCCTTGCCTAACAGACGAGCAAGCTAACACCGCGTCGGTTTACGCAGATTGGGTGCTGCACCTCTGCAACCTGGTTCCAAAAGAACTAGGCCCGCTACGACCCAAGACGTCCACGCGCCCGGCGCCGCCCGCTATGCCCCCGGCACTCCGGCGTAAGAGGAAGGCCGATACTCTACGCTCTCTGCTAGCACGGATGAAGTGATGGCGGAGGGCAAGACCTGGTTAGTAGACATACTCCGTGAGCGGGCTTCCGAGTGCGTGAAATGCGGCCTGCACGAGAGCAGGAAAACAGTAGTCTTCGGGGATGGGGACCCCCTTTCAAAGCTGTACATCTTAGGAGAAGCCCCAGGAGAGGAAGAGGATGAAGCAGGCCTGCCTTTCATCGGTAAGAGCGGCAAGCTGTTACGAGAGGCCTTGGAGACGCTTGGTGTTTTGCTACCAAAAATCTTCATAACGAACACCCTAATGTGTCGGCCCCCTGAGAACAGAGACCCCAACTCGCAAGAGTTGGGAGCCTGCTCGGACTGGCTTCTGCGCAAGATAGGAATCGCTGAGCCTAAGGTAATCATAGCCGTAGGCAAATACGCGCTCGGATGGCTCTTAGGAATCCCTCATGATAGTATCCAGCGTCAAGTAAAAATCACGCAAATAGTCAGGGAGAAGAAGGTATTCAACAGCAAGAAGCTGTCTGGAATCCCGCTGCCTGAACTGACAATCGTACCAACAGTGCACCCCGCGTACGTTCTACGGGGAGGGTGCTCTAGAGAAGATTTCCTAGCTCAGCTTGGCCTTGGCGCAGTGCTGGCAGAGAGGCTCCGCCTGGACGTCTTCGGATAAGGAGAAAGCCGTGGCCAAGTTTGCACCTACGGACATGAAGGCATCAGCAGAAGCGATGGCACGAGCCTTGAAGGAAAAGTCTCTCAGCGCTGCTGTTGCAGAAGTTGCGAGACACCTTCGCCTAAAGTATAGCCGGCAGCTCGAGGAGCTAGTGAACTCTGTTGTAATCCGCGCAGCAACCAGAGAGGTAGCCAAAGAGCTAGACCTTACGTTAGAGGAGTAGGCAGTGTACAAAGCAGTCATAGCTAGAGTCAAGACCAGACCCCACCCAAACGCAGACAGGCTGCAGCTTGGCATGATAGCAGGCGAGCAAGTAATCGTTGGATTAGAGACCAAAGACGGTGAGTTGATGGCCTACTTTCCTGCGGATGGGCAGCTGGCGCTGGGGTTTGCCGAGGCGAACGACCTAATCTCCAGAACAAATCCCACAACTGGTGCCAGAGAAGGAGGCTACTTCGCAAAGAACTGCCGAGTACGTGCTCAGAAACTTCGTGGCGAGAAATCTGAAGGGTTCGCTTGCGAACTCGCCAAGCTTACCGCCGCTGGAGTTTCTCAAGAGACGGTCAGCGGGTTGAAAGAGGGCGACGAGTTCGTAGAGCTCGACGACATAGAAATCTGCCGAAAGTTTATCGCTCCCGCCACTCGTGAGGCGCAAGCTAACAGGGCAAAGAAGTCTGCTAAGAAGAATCCGATGTTCAAGGAACACTTGGACACTGGGCACTTCCATAGGGACCTGGGGAAAATCCCAGACGGAGCGTTGCTGTGGGTTACTGAGAAACTGCATGGCACGTCCGCGCGCTACTCCCTCTGCAAAGACATAGTAGAGAAGCCGAAGTCGTGGTTCAGAAAGCTGCTCCGCATGGAGCCGAAGACAGAGGCCGGCTGGTTCAGGTATGTTGGGACTAGGCGCACTTCCTGGAAGCTTGGCGAGTCCAAGTCGGATGGGTACTACGGGACACACGCGTTCCGAGAGGACTTCATGCACGACGTCTGGCATCTCCTCAAGAAGGGCGAGACGCTCTACGGGGAAATCGTCGGATACACCAACGGGCTATCTCCAGTGATGAACTCTCCAGCCACGAAGGATATTGGTGACAAAGGCTTCATCAAGAAGTATGGCGAGCGTATTGTGTATACCTATGGGTGTGCACCTGCCGAGCACAGGTTCTTCATCTACAGAATCACTCAAACCAACGAGGACGGGTACGCCGTAGACCTCTCGTGGCCCCAGGTAAAAACTAGGTCCGCAGAGCTAGGGCTGCCGCACGTGCCAGAGCTAGCTCCGCCGTTCTACTACACTAGGGACAAGATGAGGGAGCTGGAGGAACTGGTTGCACCGCTAGTCGACGGTGAGTCTACTCTGGACTCTCGCCACATCCGAGAGGGCGTGGTAATCCGCATCGAGAAAGGTGCGGAGATTCATGCGCTCAAAAACAAGTCATTTGACTTCAAGGTTCTCGAGGGTCTTGCAAAAGACTCTGGGCAGGTGGACCTAGAAGAAGCAGAGGAGGCGTCAGCTTGAAATACTTGACGGGAGAACCGATGATTTTCGGCGGCACCGGCTTTGGTAAGAAAGTAAAGATGGTCTGCTCGAATAAGGAGTGCACTAGCACCTCTTTCTCGATGCGGCCAGGACACGGTATTGCGCCAGGAAGGCCCGCGGAGTGGCGCTGCAACAAGTGCGATTCGAAAGTCAAGGAGGGAAAAGATGAGTAGTGCTGAAGTGAGGCCCCTTTTCGTGCATCTTCGTTCCACCACCGGTAAGGTCTCGATGACAGCATGCCTTCTCTCCTTGGAGGAGGATATCGGCAGTAAAGAGTACTACACACGGATGGGGGTCTCGTTCTGTCACCGCACGGAGGACCGCTTCACCAAGAAAGAGGGCAGGGACATTGCTCTGAAGCGCGCGATGGAAGAGCCGGCGCTGGTTGAAGTACCGAAGTGGGAGAAGTACCAGTCACGGGACCTTTTCTCTGTCGGCGGTGTCTACCACCAAAGAGCCGACAACCTTTACGTCAGGTGGCGCAGCTACCCGTTTTACAGTGCTGCCTTCATGGTGGAAAAGCTCTATGGGCTGCGGAAAGAGGTGTACTATGAGTGCCCCTCCTGGATGAAGTCAGCCCCGTCCTGGGGAGAGAACTTGGCCGCGGCGCTGGTACGACGCTTCGTTCGCTCGCCGTCGTGCTACTTCTTTACAGACAAGGTACCGCCAGTTACGGCACCAGTGCCAAAAAAGGGCCTCCTATCCAGAGTCGCCCGCTTCTTTGGCCTCGAAGAATGAGTGTTTTCGTTCCCGTAGTGGACGCTCTTCTGCACGCAGGAACCTTGCCCACAACAGTGGGCAAGGTTTTTGCGAGCCTGAAAAAAGCCTACCCAGAGGCTACAGATGAAGCAATCAAATGGGCTATCAACCGAGCAGTGTACAACGGGTACCTACGCAAGGTGGGAGAGTCCCTTTTCCCAATACCACGCCCCTAGTAGTTAGGGTATGGTGCTATTGGTGTGAGGAGGAAAAGATGGGACAGTGGGACAACGTCACGCAGTACGAGCTAGAGCAAGAGCTGTCTGCCCGAGACAATACTATCGACGACCTCGAAAAAAGGCTTACCAAGCTCTCAGATAGGGTTGTGGAGTTAGAGGAGGCTCTGCAGACCGTGTTGTTTCACGGTGTGCGACCCTCTCTCGCTAAAAAGGTAAGGGCCGAACCGCTCCACCTAGTACAAGACCTGCTAGACGACCATGGAAGCCTGAGCTGGTGGGTTTTTGATAGCTACGTGGATATGCGCGTAAGACAGTACGCCATGTTCCTTCCTGCCGGCACAGACTCTACAGAGCTGGCCAAGAGAGCTATCAAGAGTAAGCTGGTACGAAAGGACGGCCGGCGAAAGAGCCCCACTTATGGTAAGTTCATCCCAGGCAAAAAGCGTCTTTACTAAAGGAGACACGATGAAAGCCAGGTCATTCTATACCTACGAAGAGACAGTTCCAGGGCTCGAAGAAGAAGTGGGTACCCCAGCACAAGAAACCGCGCAGATGGAGATAGAGGCGGCACTGAAAAAGCTAGCTACGAAATGGGTCGTAGAGCAAGGCTTCTCGTCTCGAGAGCTCAACCAAATGATTCACAGCTGCGCGGGGCTAGCCTGCACGCATGCCGCCCTGACTGCTAAAATTCAAGCTATGAAAAAGCTTCTGGCAGCCGTGCCAGGGCAGCAGGAGGATGAGTAATGAAACAGCTACTATTGGCTCTTTTCGCGGCGCTCTTGATTACGGGCTGCTGCGATGGTACTGGCACCACAATGGACGCTGGTCCTTCCATGGATACAGCGCTGCAGACCAACCTGCCCACTGGCTCCCCATGCAAGTGGGACTCCCAATGCGCTGGTGGTATCTGCCACGGCGTGTCTTGTAACAGAGAGGTTCATTTTTTCTGCGCAGGCGCGCCCTGTGATATTAACGTGCTGAAGGCCTGTGGCAACGACTCCAACTGCATTTACGCCGGTCAAGGACTAGCCTACTGCGCCCCCACAACCGTCTGCGAGAACCTGTAGTGGTTAGCGCTAAGACCATCAGGAAGAGCGTTTTTGGTGAAGACGAGCGCTGGACTGAAGAGGCCAGCGCTCTTTTGAGGGAGCTAGTATGTGCCCTGCAACCCGTCGTCAAACAATGGGTCGTCGAGAAGGGGTACAAAATCAGAGAGATAGAACACGTCGCCTCCTGTGCAGTGACGGAGGTAGGCCTAGACCTGCTATTAGACCCAAAGATGGGTGTAGGGAGGGATGAGTAGTGGGAAGCTGGAATGGAACCTGCGGCCTAACGGGCCTGCCAATCACTGCAGGCGACGAGGTAATCGCTTTCCTCATCGGTGTGGTACCACACACGTTTGGGGGGCGAACCCGCTCAGAAAGGGACTACGCCGCCAACGACTCTAGCGGGTTTTGCTATCCTACGGATTATGCATTCCCCATCTCTTTGCCCTTTTTCGGTAAGTACGATGACTATGGCTCAGTCGAAGACATCGGTAAAGGAACGTTCTGGTTGGAGCAGTTAAGAGACTTTATTTCCCCGGACAAAAAAGACCTTGCTATCGAAAGGTTCGTCGCCGACGAAGTAGAGCGGGACCAGACAGTCTTCAGGGTGGAGGAGGGCCAGGCGCACTACGAAGAGCTCAAGTATTCCGCGAAGGATGGTCTTGGAGTAGGGCTGTTTATGGTACTGAAGTCTGCTGTAGAAGCAGTGCTGTCTATCAGGGAGGCAAAGACTGCTAGGGCAACAAAGTACCGCTTCTATAGGCACCCTACCTTGGAGCAGTACATCGAAGGCGGCGCGCTTCGCTACAAAAGAGTGCTGAATAACCTCGGCCCCGGCAAGCTCCCCTGGACACGCTGGCAAGAAGAGCGCGAGCCCGACTATACCAAAGACGAGCCTCTGTCCAACCTCGTACCCCATGCTCTTGTGTCAAGAGGCTTGGGTGGCCCCACCGGGCAGGGCTCCAACTTCCACGAGGCCGTTACACTGCCTGCCGCTGAACGAGTTCTACGAGAGGAGGGCCTAGACAGCCCCAAGCTCAAAGAGCTTAGCGAATTGTGTTTCTGGGTGGAGGTAGTAGCCACCTCAATGGCTATGACCCGCGGAAGCTGGCTACCTAAGTCGGGGAAGGGTTCTCAACTAGAGGATTACTCATACTACCTAGCGTTTGCTGATGTCGCTAAGCAGAAAGCAGAGGAACAGAGAAAGAAGTATCAGGAGTGGGGGATGGACGCTGATGTGTACTTATAAGGAGGAGCAAACGCTCTACATCAAGGAGTGCTGCGAGCGTGCTAGACAATTCGTCAGGAAGTACGCCAAGCAGCACGAGGCTAATCGGCAACCACCTGGAGAGGTAGAGGCAATGCTTCTAACTCTCCACTGCATCGACGACGTAGAGAGGGAGCTACTAGAAGAGCTCACAAATAGGTAGTTTAGTACTATCTGTATACTAGCTCGTCTGCCACGTGTAGAAGGAGTTGCGAGGCCGTCTTAGGGCGGCCTTAGTCGGTTTATGCAGTTGAGCTGCCCACTAGGGAAATCAGCTGCATCCTGCACCTGAGGTGTTTACGGTTACACGCCTGGCTTCCACCCAGGAATACACGGGTTCGAATCCCTGCAGGTGCTTATAAGAAAGGATTTACAAGATGTCCAAAGAAAAAAGTGGTACACAACAAGTACTCGACATCGTAGTCGCCTCAACCAAGAGCACGCTCGATGGGCTGGAGGATGACTTCAAGCGTCACATTACGAATCACCAAACCAATGAAATAGCCCAAGAAGGCCTGGAGATGTTACGCAGGCTTATCGACACACCTTGTTTTTCCAGTGCTCTGGGAGCGTTGAACAAAGACGGGTACTACGAGACTATTGACTATGGTATCGCCGAGCCTCTTCATTTCCTGAGTTTCCTCTCGTTTTTCCACGGCCACGAAATCCTCGACGATGGGGACCCCTGCATTGCGTGGCACGTATACCCGAAGCGAACAGAAGAAGCAGTAGATTCTTACAGGCCCATGAAGACTGTACCTAAAGGCACCAAAGGCGCCGAGCCGTTCATCGCGCGCTATAGGGAGGGGCACCCCGGGTCAGAGTGGGTTGACTGTAAAAGGGTGGTAGAGGTGCTCGACGAGTTGGAGGAAAAGAAAAGAATCAACCGGGCACTCTACGTCAAGCATTTTGGTGAAAGGGATTCCAGCAAGGAAGACCCAAAAGACGTAGCTGGGCGGGCTGCCTGCCACGCGTTCTTGGACCAAGTTGTAGAGGAACTCTCCAAAGAGTTGAAGCAGAAAGAGAAGTAATGCCACCCACCACTTATACCATCAGCGATATGCACGTCGGCGACGTTCGCCAAAGTGCCCGCACATTCCAGCACCTACTGGACACACTCAGGGGCCTGGCAAAGGCCTTCGGCCCAAACGACACTCTCGTTCTAGCTGGAGATGTCATCGACCGTACCCCTGCCTTCAAGTTCAACGACCGTCATCGCATCTTCTTCAAAGCACTGCAGCAGTTTCATACTGTCATCTGGCTCGGGGGAAACCACGACTGGGACTGGCTGGGGCTAGAAGACTCTCTTGCCACTCACATCAAGTGGAGACAGGGGTACAACTTTGTTTCCGGCGGCAAAAAAGTTCACATCTCACACGGCCACGAAGAAGACTTCAATGCTACCTACTTCCCTTGGTTTGACAGGGTAGGCGGGTGGTTTGTTCGCTGGTGCTACAGGACCTTCAAAATCAACTTCCATAAGTGGTTCTCGCCGAAAAAATTCAAGTTCGGTAAGATGGAGCAAAAGCTGATGGATAGGTACCAGGGTGCAGATATTGTGATTACTGGTCACACTCACTTCCCTGGGAAGCACGTCGAAACTGTAGCAATGAACAAACGCCTCTATCTCAATACTGGGGACTGGCTGGACCCAGGCCACTGCTCTCTTGTAAAAGTTAGCTGGGGTAAGGCAGAGTTGTTTAGAATCCCGTCGCCAAGGTAAGCACTGTCAGGAGACCCAGCTATGATTTACAATCTCAGGTACGGATTTGCTACAAATAGCAGCTCCACCCACTCCCTAATCTTTCTGCCGGATGATGGCGTAGAGAAGACCCAGACGACAGAGCACCACGAGTTTGGATGGCAGTATTTTACGGCAGCCGACGAACTTTCTAGGAGAAACTACACAGCAGCACTTCTGTACGGCAGTTTGTGTAGGTTGATGGGGGATAACGCTTACGATGTGGTAGAAAAGTACACCGGAGTACGGCTGGACCGTACCAGCCAATTCATGTGGGCAGATAAGGGAATCGATGAGGGCCCTTCTCTGCCGGAGGTGTATATCGACCACCAGTCACTGCTCTCACTCCCGAGGAACTGGTCAGGAAACGGCATTCACCGCGAGTTCGCTCAGGAATTTGTCGATTTCATGATGCAGCCTGGACTAGCCGTGCTCGGTGGCAACGATAACGAGGACTCTCCTCACCCACTTACTTACACAGGCGACCCCGCGTACTTGCCAGACCTTCTTGGAGAGGGCCACGATAACCTAGTGGCACGCAAGGAGGAGGGGTACTGGGTGCTGTTTGACAGGGACACCGGCAACAAGGCCCGGTTTGATTGGCCGACGAGAACAAGAGCATATTCGGACAGAGCCCCAGACAAAGCCATGCGCCCAGAACTAGTAGACGTGAAGATTACGGACTACTGTACGTTCGGGTGCGCCTTCTGCTACCAGGGCAGCACTGAGGAAGGAAAGCACGCGCCCCGCGACTATATGTACAGTGTGGCCAGCGCCCTTGGAAGGCTCGGTGTTTTCGAGGTGGCGCTAGGTGGCGGCGAGCCAACCAGCCACCCAGACTTCCTGGAGATACTCAGGTATTTCAGAAGCAGCGGTGTTGTTCCAAACTTCACTACCAGAAACCTCGCCTGGCTTGACCGTAAAGACGCGGTAGAAATCGCCGGCCTAATCGGGGCTTGGGCCTATTCCCCCTCATCCCTCTCCGACCTCGCAAGGCTGGAGCTCAAACTAAAAAAGTTTGGAGAAAAGCTGCCACGAGGGTATGGTGCAGAGTACGTACGTAGAGAAAGGGTACTGCACCCAACGGTACACCTAGTCCTTGGTACGATGGGTGAGTTGAAATTCCGAAAGATGTTGGGGGCATGCAGAAAGCTTAGGTGGCCGGTCACACTGTTGGGGTACAAGACGACCGGGCGCGGCGGACAGTTCTCTCCCAAAAACTACGACTGGTGGCTAGACGCATCAGCCGACTCTCGCGCAACGATTGGCATTGACACAGTAGTTGCGGCGGACTACGAGGAGCAAATCCTAGCTGCTGGCATCCCAAGCTACCTGTTTACAACTAAGGAGGGTAAGTTTAGTATGTACCTAGATGCGGTGCAGAAAAAGGTTGGGCCCTCAAGTTTTTGCCCGGCAGAGCAAATGATAAACATTCCCAACTCAGGGTATGGGCTAGAAGAGGCCGTACTAGAGTCCTTCAAGGGGTGGTGAGATGACAGCCCAGCTGCTACAGGCACTCAGATTTGCTGCAAGAGTCTGCGGGTGCGAATCCTACTACGGCCTCTTCTGCTGTAAATGTTGGGATGTAGTAGGCGACAAGGTGCCAGACATGAGCCTGGCCCTGAAGCACGGACTTGTGTCCTTCGACGAGTGTGATGTCCCCGCGCTAACAGCAGCAGGCGAAAAGAAGCTCACCGAGCTTGAAAAAGAGGAGATGACTATGCCCGCTAAGAAAGCAACACGATTCAAGATGATGGCACCGGCCGGCCCCCGCCCGCTCCGTGGAAAAAAGGTAAAAGAGTCTTTCCACATGGAAGTATCAAACCACACTTCTCTGCGCGCTCTCATCGACCTGGCAGAAAAGAGCGGTGCGCTAGACCTGTCAAAGGTTACACTGGACGCGGAATCGGTGGATGATGATAGCTACAGCGTTCGCTCTTTATCGAACTCTCCACGCGTGTACCTATCCTACAGCCCCACGGAGACAGAAGAAGACTTCAAGGCCCGCTTGAAAGAGTGGGAAGAGAAGGACAAGGCTTACAAAGCCTGGTCGAAAAAGTACGCTAAGGAGATACTCGAGTACAACAAAGCCGCCGCCGCTGCTGCTACGAAGAGACGCTTAGTAAGACGAGTCAGAGACCTGGAGAAGGCGCTGAAGGAAGAGCAAGAGCGGTTAGAGAAAATGAAGTAGTTTTTGGTCGTGGGCCAGGAGTCTAAATGGTATACGTAGTAATAGGTAAAGAACACCTAAGAGACATGTGTGAAACCTGGGCAGTAGCTGTGCACACTGACCAGAAGGCGGCCGAGGCCCACGCCAAAAAAGCTAACGAAGAGTTTCAAGAGCACGCTGCCAACGCGGCTAAAAAGCCCACCACCATCAGATACATCGACAGCGACCCCAAGCAAGAGGTAGGCTTGTGGAATGAGCCGGGAGACCGCCAGTACCACGTTGATGAAGTGGAGATGTTGTAATGCGCCAGGATGACCCCACATCCAGCCTAAGAGAGCTGCGCTCCCTAATCCTTGACAATGTGGGTGAATCTAGCGCACACTCACCAGGTAAAACAGAGAGGGGCGCCTCCGGGCGCTACCACCCGTTGAAAGAGCACATTGAAGGTGTTTGTGCCCTTGCTACTGAGTTTGGTAGAGAAACCGGTTTAGAAGAGCAGGCCTTCATCTTAGCTCTTCTACACGATTTCGGGAAAATCCGAGTGGGATTCCAGCGGATGTTGCGGGGCGAGAAACTTGCCAGGGAAGAAGACAAGTACCACTCTGCCTTTGGGGCGCTCGCTCTGCACGTAGCCTCAAAAGAGAAGAACAGTGTATGGCACAGCGTACTAGCTGCATTGGTGTTGGGCCATCATGGGGGGCCGAGAAACCTCCGCGACGTGGTACACGATAGGCTCCCTAGTGTTGCTCGCGGAGAAAGAGAACTATCCCGCGAAGAAACTGAGTTTGCTATAGGCGTTGGATGCGAAATCGCCAAACTAGGCACTCTCCTCGTAGATAGCGGCGTCTCACACCTGAAGAGCCTGATGGCACTATCGTGTTTGGTGGACGCGGACTGGCTTGACACTGAAGCACACTTTGACCCGCGCACGGCGCGCGCACGTCGTCAGAAATCCCCCAGCGATACATTCAAAACTCTAGAGACTTTGGTCGAAGCCAGGTGCGCTGAATTTTCAGACGATACACCTGTAAATGCTATAAGGGCCTCGGTCAGAGCCTCCGCGCTGGACGCAGCGGAAAAAGGGCCCGGTCTTTACACATTTACTGGTCCGACGGGCGTAGGTAAGACAATCTCCTCGATGTCCTTTGCCATGAAGCACGCGAAAGTTAACAACATGCAGCGGGTTATTTACGTAGCCCCCTACATAAGTGTCGTAGACCAAAACGCCTCTGTCTTCGAAAACGTGCTGGGGACTGAGTACGTCCTCACTCATCACAGCAACGTGGTCTACAAACTAGAAAGCGGGCTGCCTAGCCAGCACAAGCTTGGGACAAATAACTGGGATTTCCCCGTCGTGTGTACCACAGGCGTAGCATTCATTGAAGCGCTTTTCTCTAACGCCCCTACAAGGGTTAGAAAGCTGCACAGTGTAGCGAATAGTGTTGTCTTAATAGATGAGGCACAGTTTTTGCCGGTGGATAAAATGGACGTAATATCCGCCCAGCTAGACTCCTTAGTGAAGGACTTCAACTGCTCAATCGTGCTTATGACTGCAACTCAGCCGGAAGTAGTAGTAGACAAGAACCCCTACAAGCCTGAGAGGCTTCGTGTCTGGCCTCGTGATGCTGTGGAGATAGTTCAGGGAGTGGACGAGGTTTTCAAGAGCTTAAAAAGGGTGGAGGTTATAGACAGTACACAGTGTGAAACGACCCCAGAGGCTCTAGCAGAGAACGTCATCAAAGACGGTCAGAGCGCACTGGTCGTCCTTAACAGGAAGGCTACGGCGTCTAGAGTTGCGAAGGCGATGCAGCCTTTCTTAGAGCCGGGCGAATTGGTGCACCTGTCTACAGCTATGTGCCCAGCGCACCGCAAGAAAGCTATTGAGCTAGTACACGAAAAACTTGCACGTGGAGATAGGTGTGTACTGGTTTCCACACAGGTCGTAGAGGCAGGGGTAGACGTTAGTTTCCCCACTGGCTGGAGAGACGTAGGGCCGCTGGATAGCATCGTTCAGGTAAAGGGGAGGGTAAACAGGTCAAACGAGTTCGGCGCCGGAAAGCTAACAGTAGTAAACCTCGGCCATCAGGAAACAAAAAACCTAGGCGAGGCCTACAATAACGGTCGCGAACTTGCTTTATCGGTACTGCGTAGGGGCTTGGATATAGACTCTCCTAAAGTTGTTTCTCAGTACTTTCGAGATATAACTAGGCCTTTGGACACAAACAAGCTGCAGAAAGGCCGCCAAGGCGAACGTGTCGACCTAAAGAGGGCGGTACAGGCGTTGATGTTTGAGACCGTAGGCAAGCACTTCCACATGATAGATGGCGAAGGGCAGATAAGCATCGTCGTAAGTTATGGGGCTGCCGAAGAAATCCTGGCTGGCATCTCTGGTATAGATAAGAATAAAACCAGGGAGCTGCAGCCGTATACGGTCTCCGTCAGAGACGGGCAATTTGAAAAGCTGCAGGCTGCCGACGCGCTGCACGCGGTGCCAGTATACCAGCCAGGCTCATCGGAGGAGCCAGGCACTATCTACGTGCTAAAGCCCGAATTCTACTCCCCGCTGTACGGGGTCTTGCTGCCTGAAACAAGAAAGGTATAACCAGTGTATGTAGCACCACCATTTTTCGTTTACGTAGATGGGCCGTCGGCCTGCTTCACGAACCCAGTACTTAAAAGAGACACAGCTACTTATAGGTTTCTTGTGCCTACAGCCGCAGACGGCATCTTAAGGGGCATCTACTGGAAGCCTCAGTTCGAGTACCTCATCGAAGAGGTATACATCCACTCGCTTGTCTCAGAGGTTTCGGAGAAAGTCAACGAGCTAAAGAATACGCCCGCGTTATCCTCAATCCTCGCTTCTGGTTTTTTGGTCGGGGCCGGGTCTACAAACACGACTCAGCGCACAAGAACCTTTCTTGTCAATCCAAGCTACACGATAAAAGTAAGGATAGTAGCTAGGGACAGGGACAACGCTTCAAAGCACTATAACATCCTACGTTCCCGCATAGAGCGCGGCTCTTTCCATAGGCTGGACCTGCACTTTGGCGCGCACCCCCATATGGTACACACAATACGTATGGTGGAACCGGCGAACATTAGGCCGGCAGTGGACTGGACAGCAGAGCAGCCTCCCTGTGTGTACAAGTGGCTATTCTCGGTCGGTGAGAAGAAACGGGAGGGGTACCTTGCCCACCAGAAAACACAAGTCGTTGGTGGAAGAGTCGATTTCTCCACTACGATGAGCCAGTGGCTAGAGGGTACAGATGATTCATTCCTTAGTTAAACTGGCGGAAGCCGATTACAGGTTTGCTAGCACCTACTGTCTGTTGAATGTAGACCGTAAGCCTCCGAAAGCTGGCGCCGACATAAACGATGACATACGAGTACTGGCCTACAACCTGGATACCATAGGAGAAGAGGTCAGCCTGTCTGTGAGAGACCTCTCTGAGGCAGCAACCCAGGTCTTAGACGAGAGGGGGAAGCCTGTCAGGGGCCTCAGCGGTGCAGTTATTAAGGAGGGGGCAGTGTTGGAGGTTCCAGCTTCCCCATACAGGTCCGGGACAAAGGTGCTCGCTGCGTTTCTTGTGGATAAGGGTGAGTACGTTTTCGGGGTGCCCGGCAAAAAAGGCGGTGACAGCAGCGCCAAGAAACAGAACTACATCGAACAGGTGTCCGCTTACGCCGAGTTCTGTGACGGTGAAGAAGAGTACAAAGAGGCGGGAAAAGCCGCCCGAGTTTGGGTAGACTGGCTCAACCAGGCTGACGCCCCTGCCGATGTGGGGCCAGACACAATAATAGTACCCGCTGTAAATGGTGTGTATCTGCACTTTGCGAGCGCCGCCAGGGTATACCACCGCATGGTGCTGTTAGACAAGATGAAAAAGGCGTGCGTTAAGGGTACCTGCCTCGTTTGTGGCTCTACCAAGGGTGTGTGCGGGGATACTGTACAAAAGCCTCGCTTGGCTGTGGGGAATAAGGGAGTCTCCCTCACGGCGGTGGACAAAGACCCCTTCCAATCCTACGGGATGGGAGCAGCAACATCGGCTATGTGCCCCACATGCGCGCTAGGTGTGGCTACTGCAATCACGAAACTTGCCACCACAGAGGGTTACAATTACAAGGTGGGGGAGAGTATCTTTCTTTTCTTCTGTGCAGAAGACCAGGACTTGGTGCCAGGTCTCCTGCACCACACTTTGGATAACTCCGTAACCCCGCTAGATGTGGCGAACTTCTTCGACTCCGTTGTTGCTGGAAGAACCGTGAAGAGTCTGGAGGCATCCTCCCTAGACGTGCTAGTGGTGGACTCGGATGGCACAGTGGCGAGGATAGCCGGGTATGATAAAGTACCTCTTATCAACGCCCTGGAAAATGCGAAGAGGTGGTCAAAACAGGTTTCCGTTTCATCGGGCCCGATGACCCCCTTGTGGGCCCTTTCCAAGGAGCTTCTACCAAGAAAAGAAGCAGCCTCCGTATCAGACAAAAAACTGGAGGCCAATTACAGGAAGCTGTTGCTGGCAAAGGCTCTCCTAGGCAAACCGCTGCCGAGCAGAAGACTCGCTCCAACCGTTATGCGGAACCTATCAAGGTCTGGGGCACCGCCTAAGTCAGAATTTTTTGGCGGGAGGAAGCAGCTGTCCCAAGCCTGGCCAGTTTCTGATACAACACTCAAACTAACGTACCTATTCTCTGACAGAACAATGGAGGAGCTAGTGGAAGAAAAAGCACCAGCGTACCTACTGGGAAGCCTAGTCGCGGTATACTGCCTGATTCAGGAAAAAAGTTATGAAGACAGAAACAAGGAGCTACCGGGCAGCGGTCTATTCCGAGAGAGCGCCTTTGCGGTCAGTAGGAACCCAGCAGGTTATTTGAGGCGATGGGAGGAAAAAGCAGGGAAAGCCTATTGGAAGCACCTCTCCAACGGCCATAAGTTTGCTGCAGGAAAACTACTTGGAGGTTTGCTAGGTAGTCTTACTTCTTTCCCAGAAGTGAGCACAGATGACGAAGCAGCACAGTTTATGACAGGTTTTCGGGTACAGCTCTCCCAAGGCCTTTACTTTGCGGCACCGGAAAAACAAGAAGAGGCAACTGCTGCGCCGGAAGTTCGGCCTGGGCTGCCTGGGTTCTAGAAAGGATTAGGTACAATGAACGACGCAGCCACTCAGAAGTACATCAATTTTGTTTTGGCCCATACGAATGGGAACCCTAACGGCGACCCAGACAACGGCAACGCCCCTCGTCGCTACTACACAGATGAAAGGATGCTCTACATCTCAGATGTATCAGTAAAACGTCGTCTACGGAACTACTGGTACACCAAGCTTGGAAAAGACATCCTATACAAGGGTGTCGACGCCCCTGCTCCACGAAAAGAGGAGACAGAGAAGGTGGGCGGCAAAGGCCTCAAGGGGGCTGACGCCGGTGCCAAGCTGAGGGAGGCATTTCTGGACGTACGGTTGTTTGGTGCTGTTGCTACTGCGGGGAAGGGAAGCAGCGCGCTGGCCTTGACCGGGTGTGTGCAGGGAGGCCGCGGCCACTCACTGCACCCCGTGCAGATGGACACACAGATGACCATCACAGGCACAAATCCTGACAAGCTGGAGAGCACCTTCGGAGATAAGCATTCAGTACCTGTTGTGTACACCAAGCATTGCTTCCTCTACACTCCTCCCGCCGACGGCAGCGTGTCTAACGAAGACTTGGATTTCCTGTACGGCTCCATCGTCAATGCATACAGTGAGTACTCCACTGCGTCGAAACCCCTCGCTTGGTTTGTGAAGGGCCTGGTGGTGGAGGCTTCTCAGGGGGTCGGCCAGTTCAGGCCCCTGCTGTTGGGCAGGACATCTCCCTTTACGGTAAGTCCTGGATTCGAGGAGTGGGGAAAGAAGGTACCACTCTTTCCGGAGGACGTTTCCGTAGCTATCGACGGCTCACTGGTGGCGGAGATGAGGGAGGCCGGCATCAAGGTTTGGGAGCTGAAGTAGATGTCTCTGCGAGCACCTCGGTGCCTCCAAAAACCCCGGGGTTGCTCGCATCCCGTTTTGATTAGTAGTTGCGGGCACGTGCGGCTACTAATCAAGCATTGCCTTCCTCACCGCTGCTCTCCTTGGCGCTCCAAAAGGGAGGCGCTCGCAAACCGACTCTTAACGTGCCAGCATAACAGGGTTCCTACGGGAGCCCTGTAAGGCCGTCGAAAGACGGCCTGGACTAGAAACGTAATAGGCGCGATAGGTGTCACTATAAGGCACCGTCTGTAAGGCCGTCGAAAGACGGCCTGGACTAGAAACGATGTCTGCTCACCGCCTAAGCCCCCAGACAGCGCGTTGCTGTAAGGCCGTCGAAAGACGGCCTGGACTAGAAACGTGGACGAGCCATGGGAGCACGACTGGTTTCCGGTAACTGTAAGGCCGTCGAAAGACGGCCTGGACTAGAAACGCCAGGTCTTCCAGGCTGGCGAACACTCTACCGTTCTCGCCTGTAAGGCCGTCGAAAGACGGCCTGGACTAGAAACGTGGCAACCTCCCCCTCTGTCACTGAGATGGAAGCGCCCTGTAAGGCCGTCGAAAGACGGCCTGGACTAGAAACTTTAACATTCGAAGGT